>ERZ840407.39-NODE-39-length-121703-cov-9.845612_pt1 | contig 121703 bp, 108 predicted proteins | sample MGYA00519877_ERZ840407 | MGnify/ENA primary metagenome ERZ840407 (study PRJEB31850, sample SAMEA3708875) | human gut metagenome | biome: human gut; feature: human-associated habitat; material: faeces | place: China | collected 2014 ...
CTGTCTCTTAGGATTAGTTTGAGAAGAAGTCGACAGTACATTTAGAAGCACCTACATTTCTCACAGCATCGTTAGATTAATAATGACAGACCGAATGAAGATGCGTGCGATGGGGGCGAGGCGAATGGCTGAGCGGTATCGATATGCGGGTTCAACGGTATTATATTGACCGCATAGATTTTTAACTTGCATTTCTACCCGCCCTTTTCGTAGAGTCGCCGATACGTGCTTAGCGCACCCTCGGCGCGTCCGGCAGGCTTTGCGAAATGGGATCCAGGAGACTTCGGCGCAGCATCATCTTGCGGAATGCTTCTAATGAGCCTCCCATCCTTCAAAAACAGAATCTCATCGCACAGCCTATCGACCGAATCCAAGATGTGGGATGACATGATGATGCACGTACCAGAATCGGCCAGCTTCCTGAGAATCTCGGAATGCAAGTCCACCCTGCTGGGGTCGAGCGCGTTCATGGGCTCATCTAATAGAAGGTACCGCGCGCCCGTCGCATACGCAATCGCCAGGGTAAGCTGCTGCTTCATGCCCTGGCTCAGAGTGCGGATCCTCATCTTCGCGAACTCGCCTATCTGCGTTTGTTCCACTATCTCTTCGATATCGCGAGCATGCGGCCACATATCGCAAACCATCTTGAGGTGATCTTCCGCACGCAATCCGGGATACAGCAGCGTCCCCTCACCAGGTGCATAGAAGATCATAGAACGGACCTCTCTCGCACCCGTACCCTGCACCTCATCCAGAACGATGCTCCCGTCCACGCGAGGACCCGGCAAACCTGCCATCGCACGCAGCAACGTCGTCTTTCCATGCCCGTTCGGAGCGACGAGACCGTAGACCGTACCCGGGGCAAACTCAGCGTTCACCGAATCTACGAGCACCTTCTTTCCATAAGAGATCGTCAGCGTTTGAAGGTCAATCATCGAGATCATCCCCTTTCGATCTTTGGAACACTCAGGCGCACCATCAACGGAGATACGGCGCCCAAGACCACCAGCAGAGCGCCCGATGCGCCGACGACCTCTCCAAAAGGCATCGCGTTCGTCCCTCGCCCAAGGAACCCAATCGTCCCCACCTGGGAAGCGGGATCAAACGAGGCGAATGGAGCCAGCAGCGCGACGCCCATGCCCACGCTTTCAACATGAGCGCTCAACGAACCCAACACCAAGAGAACCGCGCAAACCATTCCGGTGACAACGGGGTTGCGGCTAATCGCTGCTGTCAACGCAGCGACGACGGAAATCACGCCGTATGCCATGACCAGCAACGGAATACTGCACAACACCGCCTCCCCCACCATGGACGTTGTCGAAGCTCCCGCCCGAATGAGAGCGACGGGCGACGGGATACTCCGATCCATCCGCACCGTTCTTAATCACGGACACAACGACAGCGGGAACCATCGACACCAAAAGCAGCACCAAGCCAAGCAGGAGAGCCAGCGCAACAGCCGTCAGAAAACGCACATGCGCTGTTGCGGGGATCTGGAGAACCAGAAGGGGACGACACTGCAGGTGGGTGCACGCGAGCGATGTGACAACCACGGGCAACAGCAAAAATAAGGAGGGAAGCGCTGCCTGGAGATACGAAAGGAGGATTAATGGGGGCATCTTCGTGCTTAACTCGTAAACCTTGGGGTCCGGCAAGCTCGCGATCGACTCAAGCAGAAGGGCGCGCGCCTCCGCACGAGAAGGAGTCTCCGGCTCGATTCCGATCGATTGCAGGAGAGTCGCATCTGCCGTGCCCAGCTCACCTCGAGCGCGCTCGTACGTCGCAAGGCTTCGAAACCCCTCCGCAGGCATAGGCGCGTACACGAAACCCGAAAGAGCATCCCGCATGTCTTCCAGGGCCGCTTTGCCCTCGACGTCCATATTCGCAGCGTTCTGCTCTAGATACCGATCTACTGAACGGAGCTCCCCATCCCTATACCGAACAGCGGAAACGTTATCAGCGTCAGGAAACATCTCGACCAGAGCCGGGGCCAGCATCGTCGTCGACATTGCAATCGCGCATACGGCGAGGGTAGGAGAACGCAGGAGCAGTTTCCCCATCGTTCTTACGTATGCAACGGCGGAGGCACAAGCGCTCGAACGAGTTGCCGTTCTCGATGCAGTGAAGGAACCTCTCTCAAGACAAATCGGGGATATCGGGCACGCGCAGCCGCTCTTTCCAGCAACGCAAAGCAGGCTAATTGCCAGCACCTCGATCCCGATTGCGCATACGAGGGCAATCGCGCCACGCTCGAAGCAAAGTCCAGGCAGATTCACTATCTGCGTTGTCGGGTACGGGCTATAGGCGCCGACGGCCAACTCAGTGTTCGCATACGTAAGGGGATTCAACAGGGCGAACTCACGTAAAGCGATGGATCTTCCGTAATACCCGGGAACCATCGTCACCCCCATCAGGGCACATACGAACACGATTCCAAGCGTAGGGTTATTGGCAATCTTCACGGCAAGGTGAACGACAAGCGAGATGAACGCTGCCACCAAGAATTGCAAGATGGCCGTCTGCGCGAACACCAGCCAAGCCGGTTTGATAACCGGAGTCGCATATTGAATGTAGCCTATCGGATAGAACGGCGAGCCCGGGCCATTCTTCACAAGCGCGGCGATTATCCCTGGAAGATTGATGGCGAGGACGGCAAGCATTGCAAAAACACTCGCCCATACGCTCGATGCAACAAGTCTACCCAGCTCGCCCATCGGTGCCTGGATGATGAGCTTTTCACGTTTGTTAAGACGCGTGGCAAGGAACGAGACGGCAACGGCCGTTGCGACCCATAGCAAGTACTCCTTCGATCCGTCATAATAGGTGTACTCTCCATCCGAGATCTGCAGAAACGGAAGTAGGGGAGAGAGCGGTGCCAAGATAAGACGTCCCGCGGCAAGAGGGTACAGAAGCGCGGGCATGCTTGATGAAGAGGTATAGACACCGTCCTCCCCCGCATTCACAAGCGCATCCGCATAGGATGCTGACAATTCCTGCTCAACACGGGTTATTCCCGACTCGAGGTATTCGACCCGTCCGTCGATGCCAGCCGCGCTCCTGAAGACGGGCAGAGCACAAAGAACCATCAACGCAACAACGACAACACAGAGCGACCTGGAGGAGAGAAGCGACCTAAAGATCGCCTTCGAGATTTTGAGCATATTCATCGCCAACCTTAACCTCATCCAGTCGGAACAGAGGGGCCGAACAAAATGCTCGGCCCTTATTACTTGCCGGCAAAGTCAATTTAACATAAACTGTTAAAAAGTAACCTGAGTTTTTTAAATTCTTCGGAGGTTATTATGAGTTCCGACAATCGCACTCCCCGGCTTCATTCCTTCCGCATCGCATGTGCGATAGCCTCTGCGACCCTTTGCGCCACCGCCATCGCACAAGTGGCGTTCTCCTTAAAGCCAGCAATCGAAGTGCTCGACAACCCTGTAATTGCAGACTCCCCCGCGTATCCAGCCCTTGCGATCTCGACATTGGTCCCTGCCGTCATCGGTATCGCTACGACCATCCTCAGCGCCGTTCTCGTGTGGACGATCAAGAGCGGAGACCCCTTCAAGAAAGGGTCTGCGACATGCTTGAAGGTACTCGGCATTCTCTTCGTTGTTCAAGCTGCCACCAGCCTCTACGCCGGCTCACTCAAAACCTCCGTTTCGATGTTTGGCGGCGAGGGGGCCGTCGGCGCCCAAGAGATCGCTTCATCATTCGATTGGACCTCTCTGGTTCTCGGCATCGTCCTGTTCATGCTTTCCCAGCTCTTCTTGTACGCCCGAGAGCTGTACCTCGACTCCGACGAGATTGCGTAAGGAAACGCCATGCCCGTAATTGTTCGCCTCGACAAGATCATGGCAGAGCGAAAGATTTCCTCGAACGAACTTGCCGAAAGGATTGGAACCACGCCCGTGAACCTGTCCCGTATTAAAAAAGGGCATATTCGCGGCATTCGCTTCAACACACTCGAGCAGCTATGCCTCGCCCTTCGTTGCCAACCCGGAGACCTTCTCGAAGTCATGAGCGAAGAGGATGCCCGAAAGGAGTTCGGACTCGATTGGTCCGCCGAGGATTAGAGGGCGGTCGTACTCGCCCTGCACACGGGGATGCGAATCGGCGAGGTCTGCGGCCTTCGGTGGTGCGATGTGGATTTCGAGACGGGCCTGATCTCGATCAGACACTCGGTGGCGTACGCGAAGGGAATGGGTTCGTTCATCAAGGACACCAAGACCCATGACGCCAGGGGTATCCCCATCGACCCGGTCGGCCTACTCCCCTTCCTGAAGGAGACCCACGAGATCGACTGCGGAAAGCTGCGCTTGCGCGGCCTTACCGGGGCGGTCGAGATCGGGGACTGCTGCATCCTGTCGGAGCCGGGCGCGACCTTCGCGACGACAAGCTATATCCGCAGGGCGTTCAAGACGTTCTCGGAGACCAACGGCCTCATGGGCACCAACGACGAGCTGAGCACGTTCCACGGCCTTCGCCACACGTTCGCAACGCAGTGGATCCGCCAAGGCGGCGATATCAAGGCGCTCCAATCGATCCTCGGCCACAAGGACGCCATGGCGACGCTCAACGTCTACGCCGACATCGAGCCCATCTCCAAAATCCATAACATGCTGCGCGCCACGCCGTGCCTTTGGCGCGGGCACCTCGGGCCGAGGGTCGATCCGGGTCCCATGTTCCAACAGAGGATCCAGGAGTCCATCGAGACGCTCCAGGCGTTCGGCTACGGCATCACCGAGCCGGACGACCGAAATATCGCCATACGCGACGTGAAGACGAACAGTTGGCTCTAGCTCACCGAGTACGCGGCAGTGCTGGGCCCATCCCAACTGAGGTCACGGTGGTCCGATAGGGGCGCCGCCCGCTTCCAGTTCGGAATCAGCCGTCGGAGGCGTTCGGCTGACTGCGGGAACGGCCTGTCCGCTCAATATGTTCGGCTGAGATCGGAAATCAACCCAACACGAGCCGGACACGCGCCAGACGGCTCTTCCCCGTACGGCCTTCCCCCTTACGCTCATGTTGCAGACGTGTAACGCCGCAGCAAGCACACCCCTTTTGGCGCCAGACAGGTACAATGATGAACACTGTACCGCAGCGGAGCGCCCCGCGCGCCGCAACCACGCGAAAGGGTTTCCCATGGCCGAGATCTCGTCCTCCCGTATCGTCATCACCGTCCTTGGCAAGAACCGCCCCGGCATCGTCGCCGGCGTCACCCGTGTTCTGGGCGAGGCCAACGTCGACATCCGCGACATTACGCAGTCCATTATCGAGGACATCTTCACCATGACCATGCTGGCCGACACCGCCGAGTCCAAGCTCGACTTCGCCGAACTCCAGAAGGCGCTTGCCGAGGCCGGCGAGCTTTCGGGCGTCAACGTGTCCATCCAGCGCGAGGATGTCTTTAACTTTATGTACCGCCTGTAGCGAACAGGTCGTGCGGGAACAGGCTGGCGCATCTGCACCCAAGCACGCCGCCCCCACACGACCCCGAGAGGAGCGCGCATGGCTTACGACGCCAAGAAAATCTACTACCGCTTCGATGACCATCTGAGCCGCCTGGTCTTGGATTATGAGGCGAGCCGCCAGATTTCGCCCGAAAGCGAAAACCTCTACCACGGCCTGCCGACTGATCCGTATGACGAGGGTCTGTTCGTCGAGCATAACGTCAAGCGCGGCCTGCGCAACGCCGACGGCTCGGGTGTGGTCGCGGGCCTTACCCGTATCTCGGACGTGCACGGCTACAACAAGATCGACGGCAAGGTCGTGCCCGACCAGGGCAAGCTCACGCTGCGCGGCTACAACATCGAGGACCTGGTCAACAACGCGCAGGCCGAGAATCGCTATGGCTACGAAGAGGTCGCCTACCTGCTCATCACGGGCTCGCTGCCCAACAAGGAAGAGCTCGACGGCTTTTGTGAACGTCTGGGCGCTTTTAGGCATCTGAGCGACGAGTACGTCAAAGAGTTCCCCATGACCACGGTGTCGTCGAGCATCATGAATGTGCTTCAGCGCGCCGTGTTGCTGCTCTACGCCTTCGACGCCGAACCCGACGTCATTGCGCCCGAGCACGAAATCGACGTCGCCATTTCCATGCTCTCCCGTCTCCCCCGCATCGCCGCCTTCGCGCATATGGCCTCGGTCGCCAAGCGCCGCGGCTCCGAGGTTCATGTGCCGCACCCCACACCCGGCCTTTCCACCGCCGAGACCATCCTGCAGGTGTTGCGCGGCGGCATGGCATTCAACCGCGACGAAGCCATGCTGCTCGACGTGATGCTCATGCTGCATGCAGAGCACGGCGGCGGCAACAACTCCACATTCGCCTGCCGCGTGCTGTCCTCTTCGGCCACCGACCCGTATTCTGCCTACGCCGCGGCTATCGGCTCGCTCAAGGGTCCGCGCCACGGCGGCGCCAACGCCAAAGTCGTGTCCATGCACGAGGACATCCGCGCGCATGTTTCCAACTGGGAAAACGAGGACGAGGTCGCGGCCTACCTGGGCAAGATCCTCGACAAGCAGGCTTTCGACGGCACCGGCCTCATCTACGGTATGGGCCACGCCGTCTACACGCTGAGCGACCCGCGCGCCGAGGTGTGCCGCCGTTACGCGCGCACGCTTGCCGCCAAGAAGGACTTGGGCGAGGAGTTCGCGCTCATCGAGCGCATCGAGCGCCTGGCCCCGCAAGTGATGCGCGACCACGGCATGACCAAGCCCATCTGCGCCAACATCGACCTGTACACGGGCTTTATTTACAAGATGCTCGGCGTGCCCGAGACGCTCTTTACGCCGCTATTTGCCGTCGCCCGCATGGCCGGCTGGTCGGCGCACCGCATGGAAGAGCTCTTCTGCGCGCACCGCATCATCCGTCCCGCGTATCGCCCGGTTATCGAGCCGTTGGAGTACAAGCCGCTCGCCGATCGCTAGGGCGTGAACCGTAATAGAACCCGAGCGTGGCCAGGGCATCACCGCCCTCGGCCACGCTTTTTATGCCAGTAGAAAGGGCTGCATCGAATGATTGTGTTTTCCGATATGGATGGAACGCTGCTGACGAGTGATAAGCAGACGAGCGACGCCACCTGGGCGATGCTCGACGAGCTTGCGCGCCGCGGTATTGAGTTTGTGCCCTGCACGGGGCGCCCGCTGTCGGGCGTCTTTGAATCCATCCTCGCCCACCCCGCCGTACACTACGCGGTCTGCGCCAACGGTGCCAGCGTCTGGCAGCTCGACGACGACGTGCCCACCGATGCCTCGCGTGCTACGCGCATTTTGAGCCGTCCACTCGATCGCGGCATCGCCCATCGCATCCATAGCATTGCCGCCGGCCACGATGTGACCTTCGATATCTTCGCGGACGGGCAGTGCTTCCTCCCCCGCTCACTCTACACGCGCCTGGACGAATTCTGCGGCGGCGACCCCCACATCGCGGCTTCGCTCAAGCGCACACGAACACCGATCGACATGGATATCGACAGCAAGATCGACGAGGTCGAGACGCTTGAGCGCATCGCCATGTACTGGCACGACCCGGCCGATCGCGACGCCATCGCGGCGGAGCTCGACACGCTCGGCGGGATTGAGGTCACGCGTTCGTACGCCATGAATATCGAGGTCATGGGCGAGGGCGCCACCAAGGGAACAGCCCTCACGTGGCTATGCGAGCACCTGGGCGAGCGTCTCGCCGACGCCTGGGCCTTCGGCGACAACATCAACGACATCCCCATGCTGCAGGCAGCGGGCCACGGCACGGCCATGATCAACGCCGAGCCCGAGGACCGCGAAGCAGCCGACGCCATCACCGAGTTCGACAACGACCACGACGGCGTCGCCCGCACCATCATGGCCGCCCTCGCCTAGCAGCAGCAGCCCGGCAGGGCAGCTAATTTGGGACGGGGCTATTTTAGCTGCCCGCTTGTGTGGGGCAGCTAAAATAGCCCCGTCCCAAATTAGCTGCCCCAGTCACAGTAGTCGTTGGGGACACTCTTCGCGACAAAGCTGCAAGGACTGTCCCCGGCCGCCGGCAGAACGGGAACGTCCCCATCTGCCGGATTAGGCGAGGCTCTCCAGAACGTGGCGGAGTTCTTGCTGGACAGCGTGGTCGCGGTTGCACCCCACCACGCGATCGGCGACTGCCTTGAGCGCAGGACGCGCGTTTTCCATCGCGCAACCCGTGCCGACAAAGCGAATGATCTCGTAGTCGTTCATCGAGTCGCCAAACGCCATGACCTCATCGCGTCCAATGCCATAATGCTCCGCGAGCTGCTCGATGCCCGAAGCCTTCGACACACCGGGCTGCATGGCATCGATCCATGCGTTACCCGAAGGCGCAAAGGTAAAGAGCTGACCGAGTTCGCGCTGCAGCACGTACGCACTGTCCATAACGGCACCGTCGTCGCAAAAGACACTCGCTTTGATGATATTTACGCTGGGATCGGGCAGCTCCCAAATGCGCTCGGCATTGGGAAGGTCCTTATCGACCTCGCGCACGAACTTGCTCTCGTCATCGAGCAAAAAGGACTTGGTTCGGTCAAAGAGCGCAAGATGCAGATTGGGAAACGTCGCGACGGCCTGGGCGAGCTTGCGAACCGCCAGGTGCGAATACACCTCGCGGTCTACCATTTTGCCGTCGGCGTAGACCTGGGCGCCGTTGGCGGCGACAAAGTCCATCTTGTCGCGAACGGGTGCAAAGAACTCGCACAGGCGATCGTAGCGGCGGCCTGACGATACGGCAAAATGCACGCCATGCTCGCGTAGGGCCAAAATCAGTTCGTAGGTCTCGGGAGGCACCTGGCTGTTTTCGTCAAGCAACGTGCCGTCCATATCGGATGCAATCAGTTTAAACATAGAAAAGCTCCCTTCGGGCTTGTTGGAATCGGGCATCTATCCGAACCCACCGTACCCAAAGGGAGCACGAATAAGACCCCGCAGACATAAACGTTACAAGGACCTAGCAAATAGCTCACGCGCGCCAGAGGTCCCACGGTCGCAGCGTCAGGCGACACGCCAAAGAGCGTCGCAGGCGACTAGTCGTTTAAGAACGTCCCCGATGACTAGTCGGCGTAGGTGAAGGTGGTGACGTCGAACATGCCCTCGGGGCGGATGCGGAGCATCGGGATCACCGGCAGGGGCAGGAAGATGATGCCCATGATGGGATCGAGCGGCGGCTCAATACCCATGGCGCGCGCCTTGACCATAAAGTCGTCGTGCTGCGCGGCGACATCCTCGGCCGTGCCCTCGCTCATCAGGCCGCCGAGCGCCAGCGGAATACGCGCCACGACCTCGCCGTTGCGCACCAGCACGTGGCCGCCCTGTCCCACGGCTTCAACAGCCGCCATCATATCGGCAGCGTTATCGCCCACGACACATACGTTGTGCGAGTCGTGGCCAATCGTCGAGGCGATGGCACCGTCCGTGATGGTAAAGCCGCGCACCCAACCACGGCCGATATGCTTGCCGACCAGACCCAGACCCGCGGGGCCGTCACCGTCGGTGCCCTCAGCCTGCAGTGACACGCCGCGGCCATGACGCTCAATCAGCATAATGCGGCGCAAGTCCTCGGCGCTCTCAGGGCGGGCCATACCCGTGATGGCCTTACCCGGCACCACGTCGATCACGGCCTCGCCCGGCTTAAAGGCATAGTCGAACACGTCGAGCGAAAGCTTCGGCAGCTTAACGGAGGCGCGCAGCTCATCGGCAAGGGCCGCAACCTCGGCCATCTCGGGCGCGATCTCGCCCACAAAGGTGCCGTCCTGCGCCACCAGAGCACCAGCGGCATATACGCGATGCGGAGCCGTGGCAAACGTCAGGTCGTTGAGCACCAGCAGGTCGGCACGCTTGCCCGGGGCGATGGCGCCACGTAGCTCGTGCGGGTCGCGGCAGCCGTGATCCAGGCCAAACGCCTCGGCCGTGGAGAGGGACGCCATAGAGATAGCGACCACGGGGTCGATACCGGCCTCGATGGCCACGCGGCAGGCATTGTCGATCATGCCGGTCGCAAGTGCATCGGAAGGGGCGCGGTCGTCAGTCGCAAAGCAGCAGCGGCGGGCGCGGGCAGGGTTCTCCAGCAGCATCGGGGACAAATTGGCCAGGTCGTGGCTGCACGTACCCTCACGCAGCATCACATACATGCCGCGGGACAGCTTGTCGAGTGCCTCCTCGGAAATCGTAGACTCGTGGTCGGCGATAATACCCGCCGCGGCATAGGCGTTGAGATCCTTGCCGGCAACGAGTGGCGCATGGCCGTCGACTTGCTTGGACGGCGTCTGGTTGGCAGCATCGATGCGGGCGCAGGTCTCGGGATCGGCCATAAAGACGCCCGGCAGGTTCATCATCTCGCCCAGACCAAAGACATCGCTCGGATGCTCGGCAAAAAACGCCTGCATATCGGCGGCGGTAATGACGGCGCCGGCCTGCTCATCGGGCAGCGCGGGCACGCACGAGGGCATCATGTACTTGATGGAAATGGGTGCGCGGCGGCCGTCCTCGATCATAAAGCGCAGGCCGTCCAGGCCGGAAACGTTGGCGATCTCGTGGCTGTCGGCAATGGCAGTGGTGGTGCCGCGCGTCGCCGCCATGCGCGCATACTCGGCGGGACGGATGTTCGAGGACTCGATATGCAGATGTCCGTCGATAAAGCCGGGGGCAAGATAGCGGCCCTGGCAGTCAATGACCTCGGTCGCCTCGTAGGTGCCGGCGGCATCGTCGCGACCGTCGTAGAGCACGCCGACGATCACACCATCCTTGACGGCAACGCTACCGGGCGCCACGCGCTGGCCATATACATCGACAATCTGCGCATTGGCAAACAGCGTGTCGACGGGCACGCGACCCTCGGCGGCCTCGATCACAGACCTCATGACCTCAACGGACATACATACTCCTTCTACTGTAGAAAAAAGCTGCGGAGCGGACGAGCCTTCACCGCAGCAAGCCAATAGCAATTGTATGCCCAAAAGAAGGTCCCGCTAACGCCTATCCACTTAGCGGCGCACGCCGCTGGGCGCAATGGGGACTGCCGCTGAGCACCAATAGTCGTTGGGGACGTTCTTAAACGACTAGTCATTCAAGAACGTCCCCAATGACTACTTGCGACCAAGGCGACGCCGACGTTTTGGCAGTGCCAGCGAGCGGGCCGCATTTGAGACAAGGTGACGTGAAACGAAAGGGCGCCGACCTTCTGGTCGCGCCCTTGAAGTTGAACGTCAGATTGTCCAAATGTGGCCCGCGCAGCATCGACCGGTTACGCGGTTTGGTAAAACCGCGTAACTAAATAAGCTTGAAGCCCTTGCGCTTGCCCACGGAAAGGGTGTCGCCCAGCTTGAGGGCACTGGGGTCGATGTTGTAGCTCTTGGGAGCCACGGCCTCGCCGTTGATCTTGACGCCGCCGCCGTCGATATCGCGGCGGGCCTGGCCGGCGCTCGCCGAAAGGCCCAGGTCCTTAAGCAGGCCTGCGAGGTAGATCTGGCCCTCGTCGTTGACGGTCAGCTCGACATGCTTCTCGGGGAAGTCCGCAAGCTGGCCCTCCTTGAACACGCGGTCGAACTCGGCCTGAGCCTCGTCGCCGGCGCCGGCGCCGTGGTAGGTGTCGCACAGGTCGCGGCCCAGAGCGCGCTTGAGCTCGTAGGGGTCGGCAGAACCGTCGGCCAGGGCGGCGTCGATCTTGTCGACCTCGGCCGGGGTGAGCGAGCTGGCCAGACGATAGTACTTGCCGATCATCTCGTCGGGGATAGACATGGTCTTGCCGAACATATCCTTGGGAGCGTCGGTCAGGCCGATGTAGTTGCCATAGGACTTGGACATCTTGCGCACGCCATCGGTGCCCTCGAGCAGCGGCATGGTGAGCGCGATCTGCGGCTCCATGCCCATCTTCTCCATAAGCTCGCGGCCGGCAAGCAGGTTGAAGAGCTGGTCGGTGCCGCCCATCTCGACGTCGGCCTTAATCTGAACGGAGTCGAAGGCCTGCATCACGGGGTACAGGAACTCGTGCAGGGCGATCGGCGTCTGGGACTGGTAGCGCTTGGTAAAGTCATCGCGCTCGAGGATGCGGGCGACGGTGAACTTGGAGCACACCTGCAACAGGCCGGCCAGATCCATCGACAAGATCCAGTCGCCGTTGTGCACGATGGTGGTCTTCTCGGGATCCAGGATCTTCATGGCCTGGCTCACGTAGGTCTCGGCGTTGGCCTCGATCTGCTCCCGCGAAAGCTGCGGGCGGGTGGAGTTCTTGCCCGAAGGATCGCCGATCAGTGCGGTGCCGTTACCGATGATGAGGGTGACGTTGTGGCCCAGGTCCTGGAACTGACGCATCTTGCGCAGGGGCACGGCATGGCCCAGGTGCAGGTCGGGGCTGGTGGGATCGACGCCGAGCTTGATGTTGAGGGGCTCGCCCTTCTCAAGCTTCTTGCGAAGGTCGGCCTCGGGGACGATCTGCGCTGCGCCCGAGGTGATGATACGCATTTGCTCGTCGACAGACAGCATTGGGTATCCTCCTTTTGCTATAGCACCCTCACCGGATACGGCGGTGCTCGAAGTTCATAAACCCACTCATAATAACCAAAACGGCGCGGCCGAACACCTACGACAGGAAAATCCTCGTCCTGCCGCACGCGTCGATAACGACCGGCAAACGCGTGCCGTCACGTTCGACCAAAAAGCGCCCCTGCTGACGGCGCGAGCAGTCACGGCAACGGACCTGCCCCGTCGCATCCGTGGCGCAGGCGCCCTCGGCAGTCAGCAAGCAGTGCTCGCACACCATGAGCTCGGAACGGCCGGCATCGACAGGCCCCAAGACACCGGGGCAAGCGGAAAGCTCGGCAACACGCTCCGCGTCGTGGGCGACAAGCTCGGCAGGCACATACACACAGCCCGCGCCGAGCCCGCGTAGCCAGGCAAGCGTAACCCGGTTTGCGCAAAACACCGGTGCCGCAACGTCAAACGCCACGCCCAGCTCACGCGCCATCGCCACCTGTCCCAGATTACGACAGACGACGCGCCCGGCACGCCGCATAAGCGAGCGGGTACGCGAGGCATCGGCTGCACGACAGACCTCGTCAAGCATCACAACGGCGTCGGACAAATCGAGTTCTCCGCGCGGGTCGGCATCCATCAGCCGCCAGGCAAAGACCATGCGATCGGAAGCCCCCTTTTCCGTCGGCTCCGTCAACGCCGCCTCGGGCACGTCGCCAACAGTCATGGCGGCCTCAAAGGGCAGTATCTCAACGGCTCGTGCAACGGGTACGACCGCGTCCGCCTCGACCCGCATGTGCCCCAGCGCCGTCGCCGTCTGCTCCAACACGCCGGCGCTGCGAATCAGGTACACCTCGCATCCCGCATCCACCTTGCGCTTGCAGTGCACGACAACGCGCTCCCCCGCCGCTGCATCCACCGGGCAGGGCACCTGGGGCCAGCGCTTGGGCACATCGGGGCGTGCATCGGCACCCGGATAGAACCGGATCTCGAGCGTGTCGCCCGCGGCCACGGCGGCATCGAGTTCGACGGTCACCTCTTCGTGACCCACCGTCACCAAGTGGCCCACGCGCACGCCCTGGTTAATCGCACGCTCAAAGCTCATGAGCTCAGCACCCGATCGCCCCCGCAGATACGCATCGGCAAACCCGCGGTTGAACGACCTGCCCAGCTCGCGCTCGAGCGCCGACACGGCAGCGGCATCCCACGCGCCATCGCGCAGCATATCGAGTGCACGACGCCACACCCGCACCACGTTGAACACGTAGTCGGGGTTTTTCATGCGCCCCTCGATCTTGAGCGACGCCACCCCGGCCCCAACAAGCTCGGGCAGGTGCGCAATGCCCAGATAGTCGCGCGGGCACAGCAGACGATCGCCCTCCACGGAAACGACGCTCTCCCCCGCCTCGTCCACCAGGTCGTACGCCAAGCGACACGGCTGCGTACAGTCGCCGCGCATCGCCGATCGTCCACGGCGCAGAGCCGAAAACTCGCAGGCGCCCGAATATCCAATGCAAATCGCGCCATGGCAGAATACCTCGATAGGCACGCCGGTAACACACAGGGCGGCAATCTCGTCGACCGCCAGCTCGCGGGCGGTCGTCACGCGCTCGACCCCGAGCTCGTCGGCAGCCAGGCGCACGGCGCCTTCGCTATGAACGCCCGCCTGCGTGGACAGGTGAATCTCGACCCCGGGAATCGCCGCGCGCAACGCGCATACCAATCCGGCGTCGGCAACAATCAGGGCATCGGCACCCAGCCCCAACGCATGGACCCCCAACGCCACCGCGTCGGCCAACTCGTCGTCGAACACAAACACGTTGAGGGTCACGTATACACGCACGCCGTGCGCATGCGCCACGACGCAGCCGCGGGCGAACTCGTCGTCGGTAAAGCCGTGTGCGCTCACGCGGGCGTTAAACCCGCCCAGGCCCGCATAGATGGCATCGGCGCCCGCCGCAATCGCCGCGAGCATCTGATCGAGTCCGCCGGCAGGCGCCAGCAGCTCGGGCAGCGCCGCCTCGGCAGCCCCCGGCTCGTTATCGCATTGTCCACTCGGCCCCGTCGTCCGAATCGCCATCGGAAAACTCCTTACCAACAAGGTATGCATTCACTCTGAAAAATACCGTCATCCAGCATACACGAGGCCTCGCGCGCCTCGTTTGGTTTATCGTGTAATAACTTATGTCCATCCTGCCCCAGCGGCGCACCCGCCGCCCGGCACGACATACCTGGAGGTCAATATATGGGTCCTCGCCAACGACAGGGGCGCGGTCGTTCCAAGACGCATGCCCTGCCCATGATCCTGCTCTCGTTCTTGGGCCTTTTGCTCATCGCGGGCGTAGCGTTTGGGATTGGCATGATCGGCAACGTCAATCGTTGGCTGTCCGATCTGCCCGACTATACCGACGCCAACGCCTATCTGGTGAGTGAACCCACCGAGATCGTCGATTGCAACGGCAACAAGATCGCGAGCTTCTACACGCAAAACCGCAAGTCCATCACCAAGGACCAGGTTTCCCCGTACGTGCTGCAGGGCACCGTCGACGTCGAGGACGAGCGCTTCTATGAGCACGGCGGCATCGACCTGTGGGGCATTGCTCGCGCGGCGGTGGCGACCCTTTCCGGTGGCCACGAGGGCGCCTCGACCATCACCCAACAGCTGGTGCGTAACACCATCCTGCAAGAGGAGCAGTTCGACTCGACCATCGAGCGTAAGGTTCGCGAGGCCTACATCGCCATCAAGATGGAGGAAATGTACTCCAAGGACGAGATCCTCATGATGTACCTCAACACCATCTATTACGGCCACGGTGCCTACGGCATCGAGGCCGCAGCCGAGACCTATCTGTCCAAGAGCGCCGCCGACCTCACCCTGAGCGAGGCCGCGCTGCTCATCGGCCTTCCCAACTCGCCTTCGCAGTACGACCCCACGGTCAATCCCGATCTGGCACTGTCTCGCCGCAACAAGGTTCTCGATAACATGCTGCGCCTGGGCCACATCACCCAGAAGGAGCACGACGCCGCGCAGGCAGAGCCCATCACCCTCAACGTAACTGAAATTTCGGGCAGTGGCGTCGACGTGTATTCGCAGCCCTACTTTGTCGCCTATGTTAAGCAGCTGCTGGAGCAGGAGTTCTCCACCGACGTGCTGTTTAAGGGCGGCCTAACCGTCAAAACCACCATCGACCCGACCATGCAGCAGACTGCCGAGGAGGCCGTGCGCGCCCAGCTCGACACGCTTTCGCTCGACGGCCTGGACATGGGCATGGTCGTCGTCGACCCCAAGACCGGCTACATCAAGTGCATGGTGGGCGGCTACGACTATAACGCCGACGAGAACCACGTGAACCACGCCACAGCCAAGCGTCCCGTAGGCTCCACGTTTAAGGCCTTTACGCTGGCCACTGCCATCCAAAACGGCATGAACCCCAACGTCACCCTCAATTGCAACTCGCCTCTTACAGCCAAGGGCACCACGACCAAGGTGCAAAACTATGCCAACCAGAGCTACGGTACCATCACGCTCAAGCAGGCGACGGCATACTCCTCCAACACCGGCTATATCCAGGTTGCAGAGGCTATCGGCAATAACAAGATCATGTCCCTCGTCAAAAAGCTCGGCATCGATCCTTCTAAGGACAATATCGAGGACGTTCCCGTCATGACGCTCGGTACCGGCTCCATCTCGCCGCTCGAGATGGCCGCGGCCTATGCCACGTTTGCCAACGGCGGTTACTATCGCCAGCCGATCGCCATCACCGAGATTGATTCGCGAACTGGCTCGGTGCTGTACCAGCACACCGATAACCCCTCGCAGGTGCTCTCCACCGGCGAGGCCGCGGCAGTGACCGACGTCCTGACCGGCGTCATGCAGGGCAGCGGCACGGGTGCCGCCGGCGCGCTGAGCGTCAACCAGCCCTATGCCGGCAAGACGGGTACCACCGACAACACCACCAACCTTTGGTTCTGCGGCTACACGCCGCAGCTGGCATGCGCCCTGTGGACCGGTTATTCCGCAGGCGAGATTCCCATCCAAAAGTACGGCATGGACCTGCTGGGCGATAGCACCAACCTGCCCGTCTTTAAGAAATTTATGAACACTGTTCTTGCGGGGACCGGGCGCGAGGAATTCCCGACCGGAACGGCTCCCACGTACAAGAACAATAATGTCTGGAAGTTCTACGGCACCAGCAGCGCCAGGAAGTCGGAAAACGAGGAAAACGAAGACAAGGGGGGGACCACCACAACAACGACCACGACTACCACGACGACCGAGACCACGGGTGGCGATACGACCGGCGGCAACGGTGCGACCGGCGGCGACGGTACAACGGGCGGAGACGGCACGACAGGCGGCGACGGCAGTGGCGGCGAGGGCGGCTCTCCTACTCCTACCCCCACCCCTACTCCCACGCCCACGCCCACGCCCACGCCTACCCCCACACCCGATCCTTCAACAGGTCAGTAGCCAGCCATAGCCAGCAATGGGGCCCGGACAGCGCGCACGCTGCACGGGCCCCTTTTTCGTCTTACCCGGACAATGCCACCGTACGTCTCCAGGCACCGACACAAAAAGACGCCGGCTCTAGCCGACGTCCCTACAAGTTTATGAAACTGCGTATACGTAAACGACGCGCACGCCGCACATCCCCTACTTACGAGAGTTACTCAGCTTGTTGATGAGCGCCTCAAGGCGCTCGCCGTCCTCGGCTGTCTGCGCAATGACCAGGATCGTGTCGTTGCCGGCAAGCGAGCCGAGCACATCGGGCAGCTCCGCAGCATCGACGGCTGCGGCAATACCAGAAGCCGTACCGGGCTGTGCCTTGATCATAACCAGATTATCGGTGCGCAGTACGCCGGTAACCAACTCGGAGACCATGCGCTGCAAATGCAGGTCCTCGGCAAGGACATAGATGCCCTCGGGGAGCTTACGCAGTCCCATATCCGCGATGTCGCGCGAAACGGTCGCCTGCGTGCAATCGAAACCCATGGCACGCAGCTCGTCTACCAAAACGCGCTGTGTGCGTACGTCCTTGTTGCGCACGATATCTCTGATGGCATCCTGGCGCCCATTGCGTTTTTTAGCCATACAAAACCTCACTCCATAGATGCGGAGACAATCAAACAGTGATTGAATAGTTTAGCGCTATTTAAGGGTATTTGTGAATAAGAACGCATTTCGAAACAATTCCATGCAAGATTGTTTCGAACATAGCCGTCTTAAGCAGTTTTGGCGCCCGTGCGGTTAAAAAAAGCGGCCAGGTGCGTATATATCACGCAACGCGCAGGCTTGGCACGGGCAATCGGTCCAAACAACAGGCCGAGTCCACGATGGTTGTCGCTGAGTGCCGCGGCCATCTGACGAGTCCGAGATGCCTCGAGCATATCACGCATACGAGCGGAACGCTCAATTGAAGAAACCCCATGCGGGCTCAAGCACAAGTTTTCGATGCAGGCAACCAGCCCGGCGAAGTAAAACATATGGCTCTCCACCTTTAGCTGCGTGTCGCTGCTCGCCTCTGCAAGCGAATCAGTAAGCGCGTCAAGCGCCCGGGCGTCATCGGTAAGCTTGGCAAACAATGTGGGGTCAAAAGCATCTGTGAGCTGTGGCGCCACCGCATGGAAACAGGCGCCACCGCACCCGGATATGCGTTGCGCCTGCGAAAGAGCGCATGTCATAAACCCAATCGTGCGAAAGGCACGATCTCGCGACAAACACGTCTCGAACAGCGAGCGGCTGTACATCACACCGGAAGTCTGGGCAATCAGGCCGCCGGAAATCATCTGAGATAGACCGGCCGCCAAAGAAGCACGGTCATCGATCGTAAGAGAGGTGGCATCCAGTACGCGCGAATGGCGCTCACGATGAGCATCGTAGTGGTCGAGCGATGCCGTGGGAATCACCATGTCTGCCTCAGCATCGCATGCAACATCGACCATCTTGGAAAGGGACTGCGGGGCAAACCACTCGTCGGCGTTCATGGCAACTATCTGCAAGCCACGCGAGGCGGCAAAACCGGCCTTGAGACATGCTCCGTGCGCCGAATCCTCGACGTCGATCAAATCGATGTGAATATCTCTGCCGGCGGCAACCTCGAGCGAATGGCGCACACCCGGTGCGACATCGCGGAGTACGACAACAATCTGCAGATCATAGAGGTCTTGATTCTGGACGCTTTCGAGCGCGCGCATCGCATAGCTGGGTGAACCCTCGACAACGAGGATCACAGAAAGTCGCGGATGCGAACCACGTCGAACCAAGTTTTCCGTCCTCTCGACAGCGCCAAATCAAACCGTCGTTCATGGTACACCCGAGCTATAAAAGCAACGAGCCGCCTAACATGTTGCACGCCAAGAACAGATGTTGCACACGCGCAGCTCACACATAGTATGTGCCAGGTACGGATGCGTCGCGCACTCCCCTAGTCGAGCACGACAAGCTCGTCAGGGCCGTAATCCACGCCCATAAACGTAAGGCCGCAGGCAGGCGCCGTGGGACCCGCAGCGGTACGGTCGCAGGCGTCAATAACCTCGCGCATCCACTGGGGATCGCGACGATGCATGCCAATCTCGACGAGGGTGCCCACAATGGTTCGCACCATCGAATGCAAAAACGCATTGCCCTCGATGGTAAACGTGAGGATGTCCTCGCCAAAGGCGACCTCATGGCCAAACTCGGCGCGCATTACGCAGCGGTGCGTAGGCTTGCCCACGGCAGAGGCCACCTTGCAAAAGCTCTTAAAGTCCTGCTCGCCCAAGAGCGCAGGGCAGGCGGCCCCCATCGCATCGACGTCGAGGGGATAGCGATGCCACCACACAGCACCGCGTGACAGTACGGGCCGTGCATCACGATCGGCAATGCGATAGGTGTAAGTACGAGAACGTGCGTCAAAGCGCGCAGAAAAGCCCTTACGAGCCTTGTAGACCTCATTTATGGCGATATCTTTACCCAGGAGGGCATCCATAGCCCTCAGCCATCTACGGCGCGTACACGCAAGCTCAGCGTCCATTACAGGCACGCTGATGTACTGCCCCACCGCATGCACGCCGGCATCGGTACGCCCCGCACACGTCAGATCGATCGGGCGGCGCAGCAGCGTCTCGATAGCGCGGCGTAACTCGCCCGCAACGGTCGTCTGGCCCGGTTGTTCGGCAAATCCGCTATACGATGAGCCATCGTAGGCAACACGGAACACGAGGGTGGCATCGAGCTCAGGAATCGAATTGAAATCAGACGGCGCGGTCATGAGCGCTCCCAACAAACAATCAACGGTATCGTGACAAAAAAAGAGGGGCACGCGAACGTACCCCTCGAATATAGCTTATGCAGACGGATTGTCTACTCAGCGGTCTCCTCAGCAGGAGCCTCCTCGGCAGCCTCGACCTTCTTGGGAGCAGCGGCCTTCTTGGGGGCCGGAGCAACCTTCTTGCCCTTAGGCGTGCAAGGCTCGGTGACGAGCTCCATGATAACGATAGGAGCGTTGTCGCCCTTACGGTTACCGAGCTTCATGATGCGGGTGTAACCGCCGTTGCGGTCCTGCCACATACCCTGGGCAGCCTTGTCGAAAATCTCGCCAACGAGCTGCTTATCGCCGAGCTTGGCGATGGCCAGACGACGAGAGTGCAGGTCGCCCTTCTTGGCCCAGGTGATGATCGGGTCGACGACCGAACGCAGCGCCTTAGCGCGGGTCTCGGTGGTCTTGATGCGGTCGTTCTCGAAGAGGGCCTTAGCAAGGCTCTTCTTCATGGCCTTGGTGTGGCTCGCATCGGTGCCGAGCTTCAGGCCCTTCTTAACGTTATGACGCATGGTCTAGTTTCTCCTCAAAAATGCGAAGCATTAAGCCTTCAGGCTCAGGCCCATGGACTCAAGCTTGTCCTTCACTTCCTCGATCGACTTAACACCGAAGTTACGGATGTTGAGCAGATCGTTCTCCGAGAACTCAACGAGCTGACGGACCGAGTGAATGCTGGCGCGCTTAAGGCAGTTATAGGAACGGACGGAAAGGTCCAGATCCTCGATCTGCTTGTCCAGCTCGGCGTTGTCGTTGGTGACCTCGGGAGCGAAGATCGAAGCCTCCTCCTCGACCTCGGGGGTCTCGGCAAGGTTCATAAAGGCAGCCATATGCTGGTTGATGATATTGGCAGCCTGGACCACGGCGTCGCGCGGAGCGATGGAGCCGTTGGTCTCGATCTCGAGGACAAGGCGGTCGTAGTCGGTGTGCTGACCGACACGGCAAGCCTCAACGAGCTTGGCGCAACGGGATACCGGCGAGTACAGCGAGTCGACGTGAATCACACCGATGGGATCGTTGTCGCGCTTGTTAGCCTCGCCAGAGACATAGCCGCGGCCATAGCCGATGCGCATGCTCATGGTGAGATGGCCACCCTCGGTGAGCGTAGCGATGTGCTGCTCGGGGTTGACCAGCTCAAACTCGGACGGAATAAAGAAGTCCGCACCGGTGACCTCACAGGGGCCGTCAACCGAGATGGTGGCGGTCGCCTCGTCGGTCGTGCCGAGAGCCCTGAAGACAAGACCCTTGACATTCAGGACGATGTCGGTGACATCCTCGACCATGTTAGGGATGGTCATGAACTCGTGCTGCGCGCCATCGATCTGAATAGCCTCGACGGCGGCACCCTCGAGCGAGGACAGAAGAACGCGACGAAGGGAGTTACCCAGCGTATCGCCGTAGCCACGCTCGAGCGGCTCAACGGAGACACGAGCAGACGTCTCGTTAATCTCTTCGACCTGAACCTGAGGCCTAATGAATTCTGACATGTATTACCTCCAGCCTCAGCAGCCCGGATGGACTACTTAGAGTAGAGCTCGACGATGAGCTGCTCGTTGATATCACCGCTGATCTGCTCACGCGTCGGCAGAGCGAGCACGTTACCAGACAGCTTCTCGATATCGACCTCGAGCCAGCCAGGGACCTCGAAACGCTCGGAGGAAATCAAAGCCTCCTTGATGGGGAGGAGGTCACGGAACTTCTCGCCGACAGCGACGACGTCGCCGGCCTTGACGCGGTAGGACGGGATGTCCACGCGCTTGCCGTTCACGGTGAAGTGACCGTGACGGACGGACTGACGAGCCTCTTTGCGAGTACGGGCGAAGCCAAGACGGAAGACGACGTTGTCAAGGCGAGACTCAAGGATGATCATGAGGTTCTCACCGGTGACGCCGTTCATCTTACGAGCCTTGTTGAAGTAGCCGTGGAACTGCTTCTCCAGAACGCCATAAATGAACTTGACCTTCTGCTTCTCGCGCAGCTGCATGCCGTACTCAGATTCCTTACGACGGCGCTTGGGCTGACGGATAGATTCCTTCTTGCTGCTGTAACCGAGCTCAGCGGGATCGATCCCGAGCTGACGGCAGCGCTTAAGAACAGGAGTCCTGTCGATTGCCATATTGATACGATCCTTTCAGTTACACGCGGCGACGCTTCTTGGGGCGGCAGCCGTTGTGCGGGATGGGGGTCTTGTCCTGGATGCTCGAGACCTCGAGGCCAGCAGCCTGGAGGGAGCGGATGGCGGTCTCACGACCGGAGCCGGGGCCCTTGACGAAGACGGAAACCTTCTTCATACCGTGCTCCATGGCCTGCTTGGCAGCAGCCTCGGCAGCCATCTGGGCAGCGAACGGCGTGGACTTACGGGAGCCCTTGAAGCCCACCTGGCCAGCCGACTTCCAGGAAATGACGTTGCCCTGGGGATCGGTGATCGAAACGATCGTGTTGTTGAACGTAGAACGAATGTGAGCCTGGCCCACGGAGATGTTCTTACGGTCCGCGCGCTTCAGACGGGCAGCGCGAACGTTCTTCTTAGCAGTAGCCATCTATCTAGCGCTCCTTATTTCTTCTTCTTAGCACCGATCTGACGCTTCGGGCCCTTGCGGGTACGAGCGTTAGTGTGGGTGCGCTGGCCGCGGACCGGGAGGCCCTTGCGGTGACGAAGGCCGCGGTTGCAGCCGATGTCCATAAGGCGCTTGACGTTCTGGTTGCGCTCACGGCGGAGGTCACCCTCAACCATGATCTGGTTCTTATCGATATAATCGCGGATGGCGTTAACCTCATCCTCGGTGAGGTCCTTAACGCGCGTATCCACGTTAACGTTGCACTCGACGCAAATCTTCGTCGCAGTGGTGCGGCCGATGCCGTAAATGTAGGTCAGACCGATCTCAACGCGCTTCTCACGCGGGAGGTCGACACCATTAATACGGGCCAACGTAGTCTCCTCTCTTAACCCTGACGCTGCTTATGACGGGGGTTCTCGCAAATGACGAGGACCTTGCCATGGCGCCTAATGATTTTGCACTTATCGCACATCTTCTTGACCGAAGGACGTACCTTCATCGTTCTTCCTTTCGGTAGCGCTCGAACTACTTCCCTACTATCTACTCGCCCAGCCGCAGGCGTTTAAAACTATGGCTGGTCTTCACACACAAACCGACCGTAGGTTGAGCTAAGCCTGCAGTCGGAGAAGGAGTGCGTGTATGCGTGCCGCTATTTATAGCGATAGGTGATGCGGCCGCGGGTCAGGTCGTACGGGGAAAGCTCCACGACAACCCTGTCACCGGGGAGAATACGGATGTAATTCATTCGGATCTTGCCAGAAATGTTGCACAGAACCGAATGACCGTTCTCGAGCTCGACCTTAAACATGGCGTTGGGCAGCGGCTCCTTTACCGTACCCTCGAGCTCAATTGCGTCTTCCTTCTTCACAAGCAATCATCTTTCTCTAGAAAACGACAGCGATTGAGTATTCTACAATACGTGCGCACGTATCGTAATATCTTCGTAATGGCTCCACAACTACGTGGGACTTGTTACATTTGGAATGTAAATGCCGACGAATTTGAACGCGGCCTCTACATCTCGCCTCCTTGCAAGGAACACCAAGCGCCTTGGGCGTCGGTAGTGAGAATCACCGGGCCGTCATCGGTGATGGCGACGGTGTTCTCGTAGTGCGCGGCGGGCAGATGGTCGTTGGTCGTGACGATCCAACCATCGGAGCCCGTGCTCACATGATTGGATCCCATCGTGACCATCGGCTCGATGGCGATGACCATACCGGCCTGGAGACGAACACCCCTCCCCTTCTTTCCGTAATTCGGAACGTTGGGATCCTCGTGCATCACATGGCCAATACCGTGCCCCACATAATCGCGAAGCACGCCATAGCCGTGAGACTCGGCGAAGGACTGGACGGCATAACCAATGTCCCCAATATGGTTACCGGGAACAGCCTGCTCGATGGCAGCCTTAAGGCAATCGCGCGTAACCTCGCACAGGGCCTTGGCCTCGGGCGTAGGGGTACCGACGAAAAACGTCCAAGCGTTATCGCCGACCCAACCGTCGACAACGGCACCCGTATCGATGGAGATGATATCCCCATCACGCAGGATCATGTCGGGATTGGGAATACCGTGCACCACGGCGTCGTTAATCGACGCACAGATGGTACCGGGGAACCCGCCGTAGCCCTTAAAGGCCGGGGTGCCACCATGCATGCGGATAATCTGCTCCGCAAGCTGATCAAGCTCAAAGGTCGAAACACCAGGGCGAACCATGGCTCCAACGTGGCGGAGCGCCATCTTCGATAGCGCTCCTGCCTTCTTCATCTGCTCGATTTGCGTTGCAGACTTAATCTTGATCATAGACCGAGAGCCTCTTTGACATCCCCGTACACGGTTTCGCGAGCCTGGTCACCGTTGACCGACTTGAGCAGACCCTGGCCACGATAGTAGTCGACGAGCGGACTCGTGGACTTCTCGTAAACGTCGAGACGGTTCTTGATGGTCTCGGGCTTGTCGTCGTCGCGCTGATACATCTCGCCTGCGCACTTGGGGCAGGTAGCATCGGCGGCGGTGCCGGTGTAGCCGCAGGCGCGGCAGGTGCGACGCGAAGACAGACGGTCGATGATGACCTCGGGGGCCACGTCGACCAGAAGAGCGCAGTCGATCTCGCGACCCAGGGCGGAGAGCTCGGAATCGAGTGTCACAGCCTGGGCGGTATTGCGCGGGAAGCCGTCGAGAATGAAACCCTGCTGGGCGTCATCGGCGGCAAGGCGCTCCTTGACAAGATCAATCACGAGCTGATCGGGAACGAGCTCGCCGGCGTCCATGTACTTCTTAGCCTGAACACCGAGCTCGGTGCCACCCTTGACAGCAGCACGCAGCAGGTCGCCCGTGGAAATGTGAGCGACGCCAAACTCGGCAACGAGCTCCTGTGCGACAGTGCCCTTACCGGCACCCGGAGCTCCGAGCAATACGAGGTTCATGAGCAATCCTCCTCTAGCCTATTTAAAGAATCCATCGTAATCATACATCTTGATCTGGCCTTCGAGCTTATCGAGCGTGTCGAGCACGACGCCGACCATGATGAGGATGGACGTGCCGCCAAATGCCTGGATCAGATGATTACCCGTGAAGGAGAAGATGATCGAAGGCACGATGGCGATGAGCGCCAAAAAGACAGCGCTGGGAAGCGTAATCTTGTTGAGCGCGTTCTTGATGTAGGCCGCGGTGGCCCTACCCGGACGGACGCCCGGAATAAAGCCGCCCTGCTTCTTAAGATTGTCGGCCGTGTCATCGGGGTTGAACACCATGGAGGTGTAGAAGTACGCGAAGAACACGATGAGGACAACGTTAAGCACCCAGTTGAGCCAACCGGTCGAAAGCGCAGAGGCAACTGCCTGAATCCACCCGATGCCGGGGAAGAACACGGCAATCTGAGCCGGGAAGTACAGCAGCGCCGAAGCGAAGATGATCGGCACGACACCCGCGGTGTTGACCTTGATGGGCAGGTAGGTGGTCTGGCCACCCATCATGCGACGGCCCACGACGCGCTTAGCGTAGGAGACCGGGATACGGCGCTGGCCGCGCTCAAGGAAAACAATCAGCGGGATAACCAGCAGGATGATGGCGCAGATGATCACCATGGTGATGATGCCGCCGGCATTGCCCTCGGTGCTGGAGAAGATCGCCTGCGGCAGGCCGGCCATGATGTTCGCAAAGATGATCAGCGACATGCCATTGCCGATACCGCGCTGGGTGATGAGCTCACCAATCCACATGATCAGCATGGCGCCCGCGGTGAGCGTGCCGACGATCATGAGGTCGAAGATAATCTCGGGAGCGCCGGCGCCATGAAAGCTGATGCCGAAGCTCTTAAAGAGGAAGAGGTAACCCACGGAGTTGAGGATTGCCAGAGCCAGGGTGAGGTAACGCGAATACTGCGTAATCTTGGTCTGACCGACCTCGCCCTCGCGGGCAAGCTCATGCAGGGAAGGCACGACGGCCTGGAGCATCTGGAGGATGATCGAGCTGGTGATGTAAGGCATGATGCCCAGAGAAAACACCGACACATAGCTCAACGCGCCGCCAGAGAAAAGATTCAGGAGGGCCATAGCACCTGCGGCGACCGAATTGTTATCGGTCGAGAAAAGGCCCAGCATCCCCTGGAAGGGAATGCCGGGCACAGGAACGTGCGCACCAATGCGGTACACGACGAGCATAGCTATGGTAAAAAGAATCTTTTCGCGCAATTCTTTGATGCGGAAAGCATTCTTAAGACCATTTAGCACGGCAGCTCGACCTTTCCGCCGGCGGCCTCGATCTTGGCCTGCGCAGAAGCGCTGACCTTGTCGACCTTGACCGTGAACTTCTTGGTGAGCTCACCATTGCCGAGCACCTTGACGGGCTCGAACTCGCTCTTGGTGATGCGAGCGGCCTTAAGAGCGGCACCGTCGATCACAGCGCCATCCTCGAACTTACGCTCGAGACGCTCAACGTTAACAGCGGTGTACTCGATACGACGGGGGTTGCGGAAGCCCGGAAGCTTGGGCAGGCGCATAGCCAGCGGAGTCTGGCCACCCTCGAAGCCGGCACCCTTGGTGCCGCCAGAGCGGGAACCCTGGCCCTTCTGGCCGCGGCCAGAAGTGGTGCCGTGACCCGAAGAATTGCCACGGCCGACGCGCTTACGGTTCTTGGTGGAACCGGGCGCGGGAGTAAGATCGTGAAGCTGCATTTGCTACTCCTCTACAATCTCGACAAGGTGCTTGACCTTGAAGATCATGCCGCGGACGGACTCGTTGTCAGCAATCTCGCGAACCTCGCGGATCCTGTGGAGACCGAGGGCACGGACAGTACGGACCTGGTCCTGCTTGCAACCGTTGGTGCTGCGGACCTGCTTGATCTTGATGGTGTCAGCCATGCTTAGTTCTCCTTACCGACGAACATCTCGGAGACCGTCAGGCCACGGCGAGCCGCGACGTCCTCAGGGCTGGAGAGCTCCTTGAGGCCCTCGACGGCAGCCTTGATGATGTTGAGGCCGTTGTCGGTACCGAGGGACTTGGACAGGACGTTCTTGATGCCAGCAAGCTCAAAGAGGGGACGCACAGCGCCGCCGGCGATAACGCCGGTACCCTCGACAGCGGGCTTGATGATGATGCGGCCGGCACCAAAGTGGCCGAGAACCTCGTGCGGGATGGTGCCCTGCTCGGTCACCGGCACGTGGAACATGTTCTTCTTGGCATCGAGAGACGCCTTGGAGATGGCCAGGGGCACCTCAGCGGACTTGCCCATGCCAACGCCGACGTTACCCTTGCCGTCGCCAACGACGACGAGAGCGACGAGGCTCATGCGACGACCACCCTTGACGGTCTTCGACACGCGGTTGATGTAAACGACGCGCTCCTCGAACTCGGAGGCCTCGCGCTGCTGCTTCTGATTACGAGCCATGTGCTACATACCTCCTAGAACTCGAGACCGGCGGCACGAGCACCGTCGGCGAGGGCCTTGACGCGGCCATGGTAGATACGGCCACCGCGATCGAAGGCGACCTTGGTGATGCCGGCCTCGATGGCGCGCTTGCCAACGAGCTGACCGACCTTCTCCGCAGCCTCCTTGTTCGAGGTGTGGGTGCCCTTGAACTCGGCCTCGAGGGTCGAGGCAGAGACGAGCGTCAGGCTGGAGCCCTTGCTGTCGTCGATGATCTGGGCATAGATGTTGGCGTTAGTACGGGTCACGCGAAGACGCGGACGCTCGGAGGTACCCGAGACCTTGCCGCGAACACGACGCTGACGACGCTTGAGGCCTTCCAGCTTCGCCTTATGCTTGTTCATACGTAAACTCCTAAAAAGGTTGATCTTGCCAGCACCTGACGGGGTGCTGGTCTTATGCGAGTGAGTCGGTTACGACTACTTGGCGGCCTTACCCAGCTTGCGGCGGATGTGCTCGCCAACGTAGTGGATACCCTTGCCCTTGTAAGGCTCGGGAGGACGATGGCCGCGGATCTCAGCGGCGATCTGACCGACCTGCTGCTTGTTGATACCCTTGACGTTCACGTGGGTGTTGTCGGGAACCTCGAAGGTGATGCCCTCGGGAGCCTCGACGATCACGGGGTGCGAGAAGCCCAGGGAGAACTCGAGGTTCTTGCCCTTCTGCTGCACGCGGTAACCGACGCCGGCGAGCTCGAGCTTCTTCTCGAAGCCCTCGGAAACGCCAACAACCATGTTGTGGATGAGGGCGCGGGTGAGGCCGTGGCGGGCACGGGTCTCACGCTCGTCGTCGGGACGGGAAACGGTGAGGACGTTGTCCTCGACGTTGATAGCGAGCTTCTCAAAGACATCGAGCTCGAGCTGGCCCTTGGGGCCTTTGACGACAACGTTGTTGCCGTTGACTGCCACTTCGACTCCGGCGGGAATCTGGACAGGCTTATTACCGATACGAGACACGGTGATCTCCTTTCCTTCTACCTACCGAGCGAATTACCAGACGTAAGCGATGATCTCGCCGCCGACGTTGTGCTTGCGAGCATCGCGGTCGGTCATGACGCCATGGCTGGTGGAAATGATGGCGGTACCAAGGCCACCGCGGACGCGGGGCATGTCGGCAACGCCGGTGTACTTACGCAGGCCCGGCTTGGAAATGCGGCGGATGCCGTTGATGACCTTAGCCTTCTTGGGACCATACTTAAGCGTGATGTGCAGAGTCTTCTGGGGAACGGTGTCCTCGACATCGTAGCCCTCGATGTAGCCCTCCTCGTGCAGAACACGAGCGATCTCGACGAGCTTCTTGCTGCTCGGCATGGAGACCGTGGCCTTGTTCACAGAGTTAGCGTTACGGATGCGCGTAAGCATATCTGCGATCGGGTCTGTAAGGTTCATACAGATTCTCCTTCGTTCTTGATGAACACGTGCTCTTGGTTCTTCGCCGCCCTTAACGGCAAAGCCTTTTTAGCGCGTTTTCCCTGTTCCAAACTGATGCTTGAAACGCTGGTAGTGACTTACCAGCTGGCCTTCTTAACGCCGGGAAGCTCGCCCTTGAGTGCAAGCTCGCGGAAGCAGACACGGCACAGGCCGAACTTGCGGTACACAGAGTGCGGACGGCCGCAGCGCTGGCAGCGCGTGTACTCACGAGTAGAGAACTTCTGCTTGCGATTGCACTTGACGATCATCGATGTCTTAGCCACTTATATCCTCCTCACATAGAGTATTGTTCGCCCCAAGCGCCGCCCCCTTCTGGGAACGGCGCTCATAGGGCAGGTGAACCTATTTCTTGAACGGGAAACCGAAGGCGTCCAGAAGGGCCTTGGCCTCCTCATCGGTGTTGGCGGTGGTCACGAAAGTGATGTCCATACCACGCTGGTGATCGACGGAGTCGAAGTCGATCTCGGGGAAGATGAGCTGCTCGGTGACGCCCATGGAGAAGTTACCACGACCGTCGAAGCTCTTGGCGGAGATGCCGCGGAAGTCGCGGATACGGGGGATCGCGACGGAGGTCAGACGATCGAAGAACTCCCACATACGATCGCCACGCAGGGTAACCTTGCAGCCGATCGGCATACCAGCGCGCAGGCGGAAGGTAGCGATGGACTTGCGGGCACGGGTGATCATCGGCTGCTGACCGGTAATGGCGCGCAGGTCGCGCACGGCACCGTCGATGGCCTTGGAATCGGTAGCGGCCTCGCCGACACCCATGTTCACGACGATCTTCTCAAACTTGGGGATCATCATGACGTTCTCGTACTGGAACTTGTCCTGAAGCTGCTGCTTGACCTCGTTGTTGTACTTGGTCTTCAGACGCGGCACATACTTCTCTTCTGCCATTGTTCACTCCTTCTTGGGGTTTTAAGCACGGGGCGTGGCCACGATGGGTTGTCCTCGTGCCTCCTGGCTGCATCCGCGCCGCTCATGGCATTTCGCGGTTTGGACTCGACGCAGCAGGAGCCGACAAAACAATCGGTACTATACGCGCATCGGGAGCGTATTTCCAGAAAAACCTCGTCTGCCTGCACAACTCCACAACTCCCCCGCACATATTGATCCCTAGGGGACGGAGGAAAATGGCAGTTGCGGTGAAATAGGGACCGTTTGACGGCTTAACAGGCTTTAATAGTCCGTATTTCACCGCAACTCATATATGGGGATGCGATTAGCGCTTGCGGGGGACGAGCTTGGTGCGGCGCAGGTGAATCATCTCGGCAGCGATGGAGATGGCGATCTCCTCGGGGTCCTCGGCCTCGATGGCAACGCCGATCGGCAGGTGCAGCTCGTCGATCTGGTCCTGCGTAAAGCCCTCCTGCTCCAGGCGGGCGCGCACAAAGGCCGTCTTGCGGCGCGAACCCAGACAGCCCAGATAGGCGGGCTTGGCGTGCATGGCCTGAATCACCACGTCGATATCGGACTTGTGACCCGCCGTGGCGACGACCACTAGGTCACGCGGGCCGATGGGGCACTGCTTGCTCAGGCTCTTGTAGTCGACCAGACGACGGTCGTAGACACCGGGCACCCATTCGGGGGTCAGCGTGCCGGGGCGGTCGTCGCAAGCCACAACGGCAAAGCCCGCCGCCGTGAGCACCCGCGCCGTCGCAGCACCCACGTGGCCGCAGCCAAAGATATAGGTCAGGCCCTCGGGGCAGAGCGTCTCGATGTGCGCCGCGGGAATCTCGGAGGCCGCGTTGGTGTAGGTGACCTTACTTCCCTCCTCCACCAGCGAAAGCTCGGGGCAGCCCATTATGGTGCGGCGCGACTCCTCGCCATGGTACTTGGCCACATCGCCCTCGAGCGCGCTCGCGATAAACGGCTCAAAGTCGATGACGAAGTCGCCGATGCGTCGATACGCCAAGACGTCGGCAATCGACTGGAACAACGGCGCCTGCGATACATCCAGGTGCAGATAGCACAGGCAGATGGCTCCGCCGCAGATCATGCCGGTATCGGAGTTCTCGCCGCCCATGGTGTAGCGGACCAGACGCGATTGCCCTGCGCCCAGCAGCTCGCGCGCCTCGTCCAGCGCAAAGAGCTCAATCTTGCCGCCGCCGATGGTGCCCGCTTGGCTGCCATCGGCAAAGACGGCCATCCAGGCGCCCACGCCGCGCGGCGATGACCCCGCCGCGCCGGCCACGACCACGAGCTCGCACGTCTCGCCAGCACGCAGGGCGGCAAGCGCCGCATTCACCACATCGAGCTTTTCCATTGCCGCCTTCTATCCTCTAAAGACATCGGTGAGCATAGCGAGTGCCTCGAGCACGCCGCCGCCGACCGACGTCGCCTTGTCCGAAATATAGTTGATATAGCTGGCATCGCCGCGCGGATCGACGTCGGCGCATTTAAAGCCCTCAGTCACCTGCACGCCGTTCGCCAAAAGCCCGCGCAGACAGCCATCGATCTGCGTGACCATGGGAGTATCACCCGCATACCCGATCACGTCTCCGGCGCTCACGATGTCGCCGATGGTGCGGTCGGACCGAAACATGCCGGCGGCGGGGCTGTGGATAACGCGCTCCTTGCCATAGCCGGCGATCATGCCCGGCACGCCCGTGTTGGGCTGGGGCGAACCTTGGGTAATGACACGGCCGAGAAAATGCCCGCGCATGGTCTCGACCACGGCGTCGCAGTCAACCGGCGCGGTAAAGCCCGGCCCCACGGCGATGACGGCAGGCGCCATGTCGCGCGTGGTGCCCAAGTTGCGCTTAGCCAAAATCGCGTCGACCACAGCCGCGGGTTTCAACTCGCCGAGCATCTTGGCCTGGGGGTCCACTACAACGGCGACGTCTCCAGCCTCGGTAATCGCAAGCGCCTCAGCCGGCGTCTGTGCCAAGCGGGCGCGAATGCCTTCGACCTGGACCTCGCCCAAGCGAATGGCCTCGCAAAAACTGATTGTGCGACGGATGCACGTGGGAACCGCGATATCGGCCATAACGACCGACACGCCGGCGCGCACCAAACGGGCAGCGACGCCCGTGGCGATATCGCCGGCGCCGCGAACATAAACGAGCATTCCCGGGGCACCTCCCTGTGCTACGGTTTGAGCAGAGCAAAAGCGGTTCGACCGCTACTCTGATGATTATTTATTATCACAGTATTATACGGCGGTGAACAAATGGAAACGGTTAGCGGCAATCTTGCCTCGGCGCTCAGGATCGAGCCGGGCATTACCGCAATTATCGGCAGTGGCGGTAAGTCGACCTTGCTAAAGACGCTGGGTCTCGAGCTCATGCGCGCTGGCGGCCGCGTGCTCCTCTGCACCACCACGCACATGTTTCCCGTCGCCGGCGTGCCGTGGGACGGGTCAAACCGTCGCCTGGATGCCGCGCCTTGGAAGCCGGGTGCCGCGCATGCCCCCGGCTGCACCTGCGAGGCCTGCGCGGGCCTTGTGCGCGGAAGCATCTGCCAGGCAGGCGTCTTGGACCCGGAGACAGGCAAGCTCTCCGCCCCCGCTGAGCCGCTCGACCAGCTGGCGCAGCGCTTTGACTATGTGTTGGCCGAGGCAGATGGCAGCAAGCGACTCCCGCTCAAGGCGCATGCCGCCTGGGAGCCGGTAATTCCCGCCGCCACGGCAAACGTTGTCTGGGTCGTCGGCGCCTCAGGGCTGGGCAAGCCCGTCGCCAAGGTTGTCCACCGCCCCGAGCTCTTCTGCGAGCGCTGCGGCTGCGAGCCCACCGACGCTGCCACCCCAGAGCGCGTCGCCATGGTGCTCAATGCCGAGCTGCAGATGTTGAACCTCGACAATGCCCGCATCATGCTCAACCAAGTCGACACGCTCAGCGACCCGGCCATGGCAGATCGCTTTGAGGCAGCCCTCGACCGCCCCCTCATCGCCAGCAGCCTCCAGCGGTAGCCCTCCTGTTAGCGGGGGACGTAGCGGCCGGGTTGGGCTCCGGTGGGCTCGCCGTCGCGCGCAGCCAGCACGCCGTTCACAAACACGGCCTTGGCGCGACCATGTGCCTCAAAGCCCTCGAGCGGCGTGTAGTCCACAGCCTGATGCTGCGTCGCCGCGCTAATGGTCCAGCGCGCCTGGGGATCCCATACGCACACGTCGGCATCGGAGCCCTCGGCCAGACAGCCCTTGCGCGGATACATGCCAAAGACGCGCGCCGGGTTCTCGCTCATCAAGCGGCACAGATCCTCGGGGCCCAGCTGTCCCTCAAAGCTCGTAGCGATCGCGACGGGGCGATGCTCCACACCGGGCCCGCCGTTGGGAATCGCGCGAAAGTCATCGCGCCCGCGGTCCTTTTGCCCATGCAGATTAAAGCTGCAGTGGTCGGTGGCGATGGTATCGATCTCGCCGGCCACAAGCGCCTCGCGCAGGGCCGCACGGTCGCCGGCATGGCGCAGCGGCGGGCTCATCACATACTTGGCGCCCGCAAAGCCGTCCTCGCCCTGCTCCAAGTAGCGCGTATCGTCGAGCATCAGATACTGAGGGCAGGTCTCGACATAGATATTCTTCTGCCCGCGCGCCTTAGCGGCACGGATGGCCTCGAGCCCCAGCTTGGTCGAAAGGTGCACCACGTTGACCGGAGCATCCCCGGCCAAGTGCGCCAGATACAGCAGACGGCTCACTGCCTCGGCCTCGCACACATCCGGACGGCTGAGCGCATGGCCCTCGGGCCCGTGGATACCCTGCTCAAACACGCGCTTCTGCAGCTCATTCACCAGCGTACCGTTCTCGCAATGCACGCACAGTATCCCGCCAATACGCTTGAGCTCCTCCAGCACCTCGAGCGTCTCGGCATCGTCCAGGCGCAGATGATCGTAGGCAAAGTAGGTCTTGAACGACGATACGCCCGCCTCGCGCATGGCCGAGAGGTCGGCGCGGTTGCGCTCGTTCCACTCGGCGAGTGCCATATGAAAGGCGTAGTTGGCCGTGCAGGTTCCGTCGGCGCGGCGATGCCACTCGGCCAAGGCATCGGGCATGGTCACGCCGCGATCGGCCGTCGCGTAGTCCACGATGGTCGTCGTACCGCCGCAGGCAGCCGCACGCGTACCGGTCTCAAAGCTATCGGCTGTCCAATCCATGCCGGTCCAGCACTGCATGTGCGTGTGCCCATCGATAAAGCCCGGGAACACCCAGCAGCCCGCAGCATCCTCGACGGTATCGCCCTCGGCCGGCTCAATCGCCGCGGCAATCCGCACGATCTTATCGCCATCCATGGCAAGATCGGCGCGGCGAAGCCCCTGGGGCGTCACGAGTGCGCCGTTTTTGATGATGATCATAATTGCTCCTTATTGATTGATGCAGTTGGCCACGCGATCAAAATACGAGCAGGCGGCGATATGCTCCGTTATGCGTCGCTGTCCCTTGACGGTATCGACGTCCCACAGCTCGTAGGCACGCGCCTCGACCAGCACCACGTCGGTACGGTCCTTGAGGATCGAACCGCCGCCGTCCTTACCCTCAAGACACATAAGTGCATCGAACAGTTCCGCCGGAAAGAGCACCGGGCTCGAAGGCTCACCGTTGCACGCAAGACGCACCGGATGCTTGCGGCCACGCTCGTCAAATGCACGAACCATAGCCTCAAAAGAATCCGAACTCACGAGCGGCTGGTCGCCCGGCAAAAAGAGGCAACCTTTCCAGTTGCGTTCGACTCCCCACGAAAGGCCCGCACGGACGCTTTCGCTGCGCAGCTCGCCATCGTGCAGCACGCACGGGCAATGCTTGTCATCACAAATCTGAGCGACCTCGGGCCAACGCGTCGAAACCACAACGTCAAAGCCCCGGGGAACCGAATCAATGGTCCGGGCAATCAGCGGCTCGCCATAGATATCGGCGAGCATCTTGTTAGAGCCAAATCGCTTGCCCTCGCCCGAAGCCATAATGACACAACCAAGTTTCATGGCGATACCTCCCCTGAAACCATCGTACCCATAACTCGCGTCGCGGGGCATCTACATCGAAAGCGCTTATCCCGCACGCCCACGATGCAAAAAGGGGCACCCCGCCGGTTGGCAGAGCGCCCCCTTTACATGGCTTACCTCAACCCAGCTTTAGGCCTGGAACCAACGGGCGGTGTTGCGCTCGTCGAGGGCCTTGAGGGTAGCGGCGGGATCGGCAACCTTCTGCAGGAACATCATGGCTGCGATGGCGTACGGCTTGTAGCTGGCCTCCTTGTACATGCCCACGCGGTGCATGTCGAAGACGTCGGCGTTGACCTCGCCGTGCTCGCAGGAGACACCGGAGATGTCGGCGGGCAGCGGATGCATAAAGATGGTGTCCTGGCCGTTGGCGGTCTTCTCCATGAGCTCGGTCGTAGAGCACCAATCCTGATGCGTGGCGTTCTGAGCGAGCAGCTCCTTCTCGAGTGCAGCGATGCCGGCGTCGTCGCCCTCGGCGTACAGGTTGGTGCGCTTCTCCATGGCGGCAAACGGAGCCCAGCTCTTGGGGATCACGATGTCGGCGCCCTCGAAGGCCTCGGCCATGGTGTTGACCTGCTTAAAGGTGGTGCCGGACTCGGCGGCATAGCCCTTGGCGCGCTCGACGACCTCGGGCATGAGGTCGTAGCCCTCGGGGTGGGCCAAGGTGACGTCCATGCCAAAACGGGGCAGCAGGCTGATCAGCGACTGCGGGCAGGACAGCGGCTTGCCGTAAGAGGGCGAATAGGCCCAGGTGACGGCAACCTTCTTGCCCTTGAGGTTCTCGAGGCCGCCAAACTCGTTGATGAGGTAGAGCATGTCGGCAGAGGACTGCGTGGGGTGATCGGAGTCGGACTGCAGGGAGATGAGCGTGGGACGGTGATCCAGAACGCCGTCCTCGTAGGCCTGCTGGACAGACTCGGAGACCTCGGCCATGTAGGCGTCGCCCTTGCCGATGTACATGTCGTCGCGGATGCCGATGACGTCGGCCATGAAGGAGATCATGGTAGCGGTCTCGCGGACGGTCTCGCCGTGAGCGATCTGGGACTTCTTCTCGTCCAGGTCCTGCAGCTCGAGGCCGAGCAGGTTGGCGGCCTTAGAGAAGGAGAAGCGCGTACGGGTGGAGTTGTCGCGGAACAGGGAGACGGCCAGGCCCGAGTCGAAGATCTTGGACGAAACGTTGTTCTCACGCAGCTCGCGCAGGGCATCGGCGACGATGTAGAGCGCCTTGAGCTCATCGGTGGTCTTATCCCAGGTGTGCAGGAAGTCGCTGCCGTACATGCCCTTAAAATCGAGGCCGTTCAGCTGCTCGACGAGCTCGGTAAACTTGGCGTCCATGTAAATATCCTTTCCATAGATGAAACGATCGCAATGAGTAGATGTGCTCCGGCATGCGCGTGTGGCTAGAACATGCAGAGCGCTATGACGAGGACCCGCTACCGTTGAGGAAGCATGGGAGATAACGACCGCGGGCCCCAAGTCAACAGGGGGTGCCGGGGACACAGGCTGTCCCCGGCTCAACAAGATCAAGGAATGGGACTAGTCGATCTTGTTGTTGGTCAGACCAGCGCGGAACACGGTAGCGTCGCCATCGGCCTGGCTCGGATCGTAGAGGTTCAAAGCAGCAACATACATGGCGGCAGCGGTGACCAGGTCGTCCTTGTAGGTGACCTCGTTGGGAGCGTGAGCCTGAGACTCGGCACCCGGGCCAAAGCCGACGCAGGGGATGCCATAGCGACCCTGGATGGAAACGCAGTTCGTGGAGAAGGTCCACTTGTCGCACAGCGGACGACCGGTGCGCTTGTCCATGCTGGGCTCGCAGCCGATGCGCTCGTCACCGAACATGGCCTTGTGGGCGTCGACGAGGGCCTTGACGTGCGGAGCGGTCTCCTTGTTGATCCACGTGGGGAAGTAAGCCTCGGTCTCGTAGACCTCGCCGGTCCAGGACGGACGGTCGTACATGTACATGGAGACCTTCACGTCGTCGCCGTACTTCTTGGCGGCCGGCAGGTTGCGGATCTCGTCCAGGCAGGACTCCCAGGTCTCGCCGGCGGTCATGCGACGGTCGATGGAGATGGCGCAGGAGTCAGCGACAGCGCAGCGGCTGGGGCTGGTGTAGAAGATCTGGCTGACGGTGCAGGTGCCGCGGCCCAGGAAGCGGGCGTCCTCGAAGTGCTCGGGGTTGTACTTGGGGTCGAGCATCTTGACGAGACCCTTGATGTCGGTCGACTCGTCGCAGCCGTTGTTGTTGAGGGCGCGGACGTCGGCGATGATGTCGGCCATCTTGTAGATGGCGTTGTCGCCGCGGTCGGGAGCGGAGCCGTGGCAGGAGGTGCCGTGAACGTCGACGCGGATCTCCATACGGCCGCGGTGACCGCGATAGATGCCGCCGTCGGTGGGCTCGGTGGAAATGACGAACTCGGGCTTAATGCCGTCCTTGTTGTAGATGTACTGCCAGCACATGCCGTCGCAGTCCTCTTCCTGGACGGTGCCGACGACCATGATCTTGTAGCCCTCGGGGATGAGGCCCATGTCCTTCATCATCTTGGCAGCATAGGTAGCGGAAGCCATACCGCCCTCCTGGTCAGAGCCGCCGCGGCCGTAGATAATCTCGTCGGTCTCGTAGCCCTCATAGGGATCGGCATCCCAGTTCTCGATGTTGCCGATGCCGACGGTGTCGATGTGAGAGTCGATGGCGATGATCTTGTCGCCCTCGCCCATAAAGCCCATGACGTTGCCCAGGCCGTCGACCTTGACCTCGTCATAGCCAAGGCTCTCCATCTCGGCCTTGATGCAAGCGACAACCTCGCCCTCCTCGCAGGACTCAGAGGGGTGCGAGATCATGGCGCGCAGGAAGCGGGTCATGTCAGCGCGGTGAGACTCAGCAGCGTTTTTAATTGCCTCGAAATCGAGTTCTTTAGCCATTGTTCATAACCTTTCAAACGAAGGAATCTACCTGTGGGGTGGCGGAGCGATACCTATTTACTCCGCCCAGTATTAGCAAGTGGGGTATTCGCCTTCCCAGACGATGCGGCGATACTGGTCGGGATCCGTGTCGCCCTCGGTGGAGAAGCAGAGCACGGAGCTCGTCTTGTCCAGGCCGATGAGCTCCTTGAGCTCGGCGTACTCGGGGTCGAGCATGAGGGTCTCGACCAGACCGGTGGTCACAGCGCCGGACTCGCCAGAGATGACGCGCGGGTCGCCCTTCTCGGGAGCGCCCAGGGTGCGCATGCCGCGAGCGGTGACCCAGTCGGGGCAGGACACGAAGGCGGTGGTGTGGTTGCGCAGGATATCCCAACCCAGGATGTTGGGCTCGCCGCAGCACAGGCCGGCCATGATGGAGGGCATGTCGCCGTCCACGATGCGCGGGTCGCCGTCGCCGGCGGCAGCGCCCTTGTACAGGCAGGCGGCAGGCGCGCACTCGACCACGACGAAGGTGGGCGGGTTATCGGGATACAGGTTGGTGAAGTAGCCCACCACGGCGCCGGCGAGCGAACCCACGCCAGCCTGGACAAACACGTGCGTCGGGCGGTTGATGGCCATCTCGCGCAGCTGCTCGGCAGCCTCGGAAGCCATGGTGCCGTAGCCCTCCATGATCCAGGACGGGATCTTCTCGTAGCCCTCCCAGGCGGTGTCCTGAACGATGACGCCGCGCTCGCAGGCATCGGCCTCGGCGGCGGCCATGCGCACGCACTCGTCGTAGTTGACCTCTTCGATGGTCACCGTGGCGCCCTCGGCGGCGATGTTATCGAAGCGTGGCTTGGTGGAACCCTTGGGCATGTGCACGACGGCCTTCTGGCCCAGCTTGTTGGCAGCCCATGCCACGCCGCGGCCATGGTTGCCGTCGGTGGCGGTAAAGAAGGTAGCCTGGCCAAAGTCCTTGGCAAGCTGATCGGAGGTCAGGTAATCGAAGGTGCACTCGGCAACGTCCTTGCCGGTCTCGTCGGCAATGTAGTTGGCCATGGCAAACGAACCGCCCAGGACCTTAAAGGCGTTGAGGCCAAAGCGATAGCTCTCGTCCTTAACGCACAGGTTGGACAGGCCCAGGCGCGCGGCCTGGCCATCCAGGCGGGCAAGCGGAGTGACGGTGTACTGGGGGAACGACTGGTGGAAGGCGCGGGCCTTCTTCACGTGGTCGAGGCTCATGATTCCCAAGTGCTTGTCATCGCTCTTGGGCATCGTGTTGCCCGCCCACTGGATCTTATCGGCCATACGGTGAACTCCTTAAGTTCTCTCTTGCCGGCCCCCGCATACGCGTTTCAGCCCGATCCCATTCACACGGCTGAACTTTTATGTGGATGCCAAACAAAAAGTTTGTTAGCATTGTTCTATCACACTTTTTGATTGGAAAACCTAACAAATTGTTTGTTGCCGTAATCGGTACCTTTTCGCCGCCGAACGGTCACATAACACAGCGACGCTTTCGTTATTTGCGAACAAGTGGGGTTTATGGCACAGTGAGCCCAAACTAATTTTTAGGAAGGCACCCATGACCCCCGCACAGATTGAGTTCTACAAGCGCCTTGCACACGGCCTGGCGCTCCAATTTGGCCCCAACTGCGAAGTCGTCGTCCACGACCTGGAGACCGAGGACGTGGACCGCTCCATCGTAGTGATCGAAAACGGCCACGTCAGCGGGCGCAAACTGGGTGACGGCCCCAGCCATATTGTGCTTGAATCCATGCACGAGGGCACCGCCGACGTGCACGACCGCGAGCCGTACCTCACCAAAACCGCCGATGGCAAGCTGCTCAAGTCCTCGACCATCTTTATCCGCAACGATGAGGGCAAGCCCGTCGGCATTTTGGGCATCAACTTTGACATTACGCTTATGAAGGCTTTTGAGCGTTCGCTCGACGCCTTTACCGGCACTGGCGGCACGGGCTACACCGAGCCCGAGCCCATTACCAAAAACATCGGCGACCTGCTCGAAGACCTGCTGCGCGAGTGCGAACAGTTTGTGGGCAAGCCCGCGGCGCTCATGACCAAAGACGAGCGCATCCGCGCCATTGGCTACCTCGACCGTCGCGGCGCCTTCCTCATTTCCAAGTCAAGCGAACGCGCCTGCGAGTTCTTTGGCATCTCCAAATACAGCTTCTACAGCTACCTCAACGAGGCAAAGGCTGCCGCCGGCGACAAATAGTCAGCGCGCCCGCATCCCTCCCCTTTTGGGCGCGAGTTCTGGAATGCGCGAATCCGAGAGTCGGCCGCAAGGCAAGTTCCATATAATCGATGAATGTGAGCATTTCGAAAGGATGGGACAAGATGGGGTCGAGCAACGCATCACGCAACGGCCGCGGAGGCACCGCTTCTGGCGCCAGGCATGCGAAACACGCGTTTGACGAGGGCGAAGAGGGCCTTTTTGCGCTGAGCCTCGACGACGTGATGAGCGACCGCCCCTGGACCGCCGAGGAGCTCATGGGCGGCGGGGTTCGCCCAACAAGTGCAAAGCACGCACCTTCCGCCACGCCCGCGCCGGCATCCGTGCCCGCGGACGACTTTGCCACCCGTCCCATCGTGCAGGAGACGCGTAAAGCCGCCCCTGCACCCCGTCCTACTAGCGATCCGTCCGAAACGGCGGCGTTTCTCGCTGCAGCGGCACAGCGCCCCACGGCAGACAGCACGATTCGCTACGCTGCCCCGCAGCGGTCGGCATACACGGCTCCCGAGCCCGAGCTCGAGCCGCCTGTCATGGATCTGGATGATCTTTCCAACCGCCAGTTTGCCTTTGATTCCTGGGCCGCGGCAGATCTGGACGAGACCTCGGGCGACATGCCAGCGCTCAACATTCCGGTAAACCCCCTGTTTGCGGCTGCCGAGGAACGCGACTCCGCATACGACAACACCGCTGCATACGTCAACCGCCCGAGGAAACAGCCTCGCGCCGACCGCATCGAAACCGAGGATTACAGCCAAACGTCGCGTGGCTTTTCTCGCAACCCGTTTGCCGCCACGTCTGCTCCCGATTACAACCAAGCGAGCGTAAAGGCAGCCTCGGCATCGTCGTATACCCACGGCACCGACGATAGGCGCGCTGCCGATTACCACACCGGAGAAGAACCGCCGCGCTTTTCGGAGTTTTCGCAGGCGGCAAAGGTTGTCTTTATCGCCATCATCATCGCTCTGCTCGGCGTGATCGCGTTTGAGGGATTCCAGCTATTCCGCGGCCCCACCGCGTCCGAATCGGCAACGCAGCAAAAAGAGGACGACAACCAGCACCTGGACATCAACACCCTCAAGGGCGACCCCAACGACGGAGACGACGAGTAGCAAGGGTTAAGGGAGGGCCGGAAGAGCCGGCGGCACGTTACGGCTCCAAAAGCCCTGCCATAAAGATGGGCAGATACAGCACGTCACCATCGCGGTGAAAATTACATTCCGCAAGTACCAGGGCGCGATCGATTCCGTAGCCCTTCGTCGCGAGCGCGTTGTCGAGCGCCGCATGGGACTTAAAGCTCTTGCCCGACTTGACCTCGATGGCAAGGACCTCCCCATCGAGCGTCTCCTCCACAAAATCGAGCTCGCCGACTTTTTTAGACGTAAAGTAGCGCAATCTGAATCCGTGGGCTTTGAGCTCTTGGGCAACGAAGCCCTCAAACGCCGCCCCCATGTTCATGCCAAAGGCGTCTTCCGCCTCTCCATCAAAAACGCCTTGGGCGACCCTTTTGGAATACGACGACATGAGCATTCCGGTGTCCAAGTAAAACAGCTTGAACAGATTTCGCTGCTCCCCCAATAAAAGGGGTGCCACGGGCGCCGTTACGTTATACACGGGAAGCGCGACACCCGCCTCCGAGAGCCAGAGAAAATGATCTGTCACCTGCGAAAAACGTTTGACACCGTTAATCGATGACAGTTTGAATCGCTTGTTTTTGGAGCCGGCCTCGCTGGGAATCAGATCATAGATATCGCGAATAACCAAGCGTAGCTCAGGCGGAGCGTACTTTGCGATGTCATCGCGATACAGGGCGTGAAGATCGCGATGGATGTTTCGAACCTCGTCGACATTGCGCGTCGCCAAGAAGGAATTGACCGCGTCGGGCATGCCCCCCACCACCACATACTGATGGAACAGATTGAGCAAGCGGTCATACAGATAGCCGGGGAGCTCCTTTTCGTCCTTTAGACAACCCCTGAGCATGTCAAACGCTCCGGCAGCAACGCCGCTTGCCCAGCAGAACTCCTCAAAGTCGAGCGGGTACATCTGGACCTGCTCGACATACCCCACCGGCAGGGAATCGATGCCCTCGAGCTCAACGCCAAGGAGCGATCCGGTAAGGATGTATCGAAAGTCGCCGCGCTGGACCAGGTATTTGATAAACGTCACTACGTTGGGGCATCGCTGCACCTCGTCGATAACCACAACGGTCTTGTTCGCAACCATCGGCTGCGTTGCAGCAATAGACATGCGCATAAGCAGATCATCCGCGCTTTTTGCCGCCAAAAACGAATCGCGCACGGACGCGTCGGCGATAAGGTCGAACGTCACGACATTTTCGAACGATTCGCTTGCAAAGACGTTGACCAAATATGACTTTCCTACCTGTCGGGCGCCCTTGACCAAAAGAGCCTTGTTAGGCGACGAGGCAAGCCAGGATTCAAACTGTGCTTTCGCTTTTCTCTGTAGCATAAGCATACCCCTTATTACGTGCTGTTTTAGCACTATGATACACTTTTCCGTGGTTGCTAGGTGCTCATTTCGACACTTTTTCGATGTTTTAAAGTGTATATTACGACACTTTTCCGTACTTTTATACCAGCCAATATTGCACTTTTCCGGATTTAGGCCGAATAATTGCCCGCGATTCCGACACCAACCGACCAAGAGCAGCCTCTCCCACCAGATGCGCTTTACGGTGAAGAGCCACCAACAAATCTGAGGCAATGAAGGCCGGGGGGCCAATCCCCGGCCTTCAACCTAGCACTGCTTTATAAGATCGAGCACCGCGGGAATGTCATCAGCGTTCCGAAGTGCGACATAGGTCGGTAGACCCGGGCCAAATCCGCCCTGTGAGCGCTTGTCCTGACACAGGCCCTCTGGATCCGTCAGATCGTCAACGCTCTTTGCCAGGCCGACGGCAATCCAACCACCGTTGCTGGTCCTGCCTTCTAGCACGGCGTGCAATTTTCGCTTGCCCGACCTGAAGCCTACATAGTACTTGGCTATATAGGACTCCCACGAAGGGTTACCACCCAGAACGGACTCGCGTACCTCATCGAAAAGCTTCTGGTTGAGTCCGCCTTCAGCAAAAGTGGGGTGGTTCTCTTGCAAGGTCCAAATAGGCACCTCGTCAGACTTCCCACGAGAGGGGCGATACTTGTCGACGACATCTGCCGGAAGGTCGGGATATTTCCATATCTCACACGCCTCTTTCGCCAGATCGTCCGCGCGCTGCCTAATCTCCTCCTCGCCCCATTTTTCATGCGAGGCGATCGACTTGTTTAGGTAGAGCGGGCTGCATTTAAGTCCCACGTTCGGAAGATTGAGCTTGTCCGAGAACGACCGGTTTGAGTACTCCTGGTTGTAGCCCGTCAGCGTAAGATTTCCCAAGTTGTTGCACAGCCTGTCGTGGATGTCTTCCCAGTTCTCGCCAAGCGATTCCTTCCAGCCGTGCTCACCATCGATCGTCTGGGGCATGACGTGCTCGATCTGGTAATCGTCAGCCGAGATGGGCTCCTTCGGGTGGTGCCAGTTCTCCATGCGCTCCAGGTAATAGCGCTTTTTAGAGAAGCGGTTGTAACAGTCACGCGTCTTAAGCTCCTCGACAAAATGCTCGTCTGTCGGGAAGTACGCGGTCATACCGCTGCTGTGGATAAGGAGCATCGCCGTAACGTACTCCTCTATATCATCCTGCTGCTCGAGATTGCGATACATGCCGGCAAAGAAATTATTTAGGCCCGTGGTAAGCCTGCCGCAAACCGCCCGCCTGAACAGGAACGACTCGATAGTCTCGCAGATACGTAAAAACGCATTGCGGTCAATCCTGCCTCCTTCATAAACCGAGTAAAGCAGCATCAGCAAAGGTCTGACCGATTTCACATAAAGACAGGCAATCCTGCCGAACACTCGGCGCAGACCCTCGTCTTTCTCCTTGCCAAGGAACAGCCTGGCATATCTTTGCGCATATTCGCGGAGCTCCTTCAGCAGGCCCTCGGTATCCCCATCGTAGTCGTCAGCGAAATAGCGTTTGAACTCGTGGTAGGCCTCGTTTTCCTTCGGCATCCTATTGGGAACCTTGAGCCACAACCAGTACCAGATAAATGCATTGAACTCTTCTTCGCCGCCTTTACCGAACAGGCGCTCGAGCGGATGCCAGTAACCCTCGTAAAGCTTGGTTTGCTCGTCGTTGGGAAGCGACATAAGAACGTAGTTACGAATGAGGTCAATAGGCGTGAGCGGCTTGCCCTTGGAGTTCATGGACTCAAATATGAGCTGGGCATTATCAACGCCAGCGGTGAGCTTAGTGTCGATGACCTGCACGCGGTTTAGTCCCGCCCAAAGCCTTGCCGGATCAAATGATTTACCACGCATCTTCTCGCGGAAGAACGCATGGTTCTCGACAATGCGATCCGATTTTTCATCTGGCACGGGAGACCCAGACACGATGGAGAACAGCGTCTCTTTATCGTCCTGCGAAAGCACCAGCTTGTAGCGCGCCAGACCGTTGTAGTCATCATCGTTAAAGAGGTAGTTCTTCCGCAGCGCTGAGATCTTGAGGTCTCCAAGGAAGCCGGCCTTGTCGGGATTACCCTCCAGATAGTCAGCCAAGGCAGCAATCATCAACGAAAACGTCGTCATGCGCTGCTGACCGTCAATCAGAAGCACGCGCGAAATGCTCGTGGCAGAGCTCTCGGACTCGGGGATATAAAGCATCGACCCCACGAAGTGCGATACGCCATCACGACCCGCTCGCATAACGTCATCCCAAAGTACCTCGCACTCTTTCACACTCCACGAGTAAACTCGCTGGTACACGGGAATGACGAACTGCATCTTCGCCACGCCCATAAGGTCGAGTAGATTTGCCTCGGTTGCTTTCATTTGCGTTTGCCCTCTCTTATTTACATCGCCTGCAATTGCTCCGTCAGTCAAAACACTGGAGATGAGATTGAGTGCAATCCGTGTGGTCAGTATCCGCAAGGACGCTGAAAGGCAAATAGTCTTTTAGCGTCCTTGTCACAAATAATACGCGCCCCCTCTCTTTTTTGCGGTACTAGACAATAACTTAAATGAGCATCGGTTATCATGGCGTTAGCGCTTACGGCCTCCTTTTGCTGGCATACGTCAGCTTAGAATCCCGACAAAGGAGGAAAAGATGAAGTACACGCCTAACGATGAGGTCGTTCTCGCCGTCATAGATGCCATTGTGACTATCGCAACCGCATACTTTAAGTATCGCGGCAACGAGACGCCCAGCAGCTAAACGACGGAAGCGCTCCGGCGCGCGGACTCTCGTTCGCGCGCCGTTTTCTTACCAAACCTGCACCCGTTCGCCGCTACGCTTTACAAAGAACACCCTAGACGGCATATTGTCGCGGTCAACTACGATGAGATCGTCCTTGCTGACAGCCTTAGTCAATTCCCGTTCACGAGCGCCACGATAGCTGTCAACTCTAACAAAAAATATCTTCGAAGAGACTAGACCGTAGTCGTCATACTCTATGACGGGTTGCTCGAAGGGCCTAACCGCTTTCACAGGATTTAGACCCTCAAACTCCAAAACAAAGTCAGTCAAAGGTATCTCGGCCAGCTTCATATACATTTCGCTATAAGAGACGTGCTTCAATCCAAGCGTTTCAAGCGCCTTTTCCTTGCTTCCTGGGATAACATAACCGCCCAATAGGTAATACAGAAGCGCAATTGCATCTTGCCTAATCCTATTTACTTCACCCAAATCCGTAAAGTTATCCTTGTGGAAATAGCCATTCCTATCTTTACCTGCAAAATCCCTTATCTTGAGAAGCACAAAGTGTCTTCCCTCGTCACTAATCCGCCATGCCGTTTCATTGTCATGGAGAAGATTTGCAAGAGAGACCAAGTTCGTCGAAAACCGTTCTCTATTTGATTCGACGAATTGAACATGCCGAGTTTTTTTCGACCAGTCAAATGGTCTTCTATATTCGATCGCTCCTTTTCCTTTCGAAGGCGTGGCAATGAACAGGTTTTCCGACCCAGGCGTACCCAGCGTAGCAAGCATAAGCTCATATGAGAGTTGCTCAACCGCCTTTATATAGCCACAAACAATTGAAGTGTAATCGAACTCTCCGCCCCGCAAGAAAGACCTGCGCAGATACTCCGATGTGGTAAGACATCTAGCAAAGCCCCTTGTTCCAACAAGACAGTGTCCGAGCCCATCATTGAAAAAAGCTTTATTGAGCACTATTTGATCTTCGTCGGCAAGCCTGAACGTTGCGTGATTTGATTTAACCGTGTAGGTCGACTCAGGAAAGCCGTCAACAGTGCGATGAATCTCGTCTATCAGCGAAGCCCTAAATGGCGCCAAGCGAGGCATAGATAGGCTAGGAATGGCCTGAAGACCGATGATATCCTCCACTCTTGCAACTGCATCTCGAATGCGATAAACAAACTCATCGTAGAGAGCCTCTGGGAAGATCTTTTTGAAAAACCTGCTCGATGATATTTGGAATACGCTATCGGACCCTTCGACACACAACTCCTCGGAGCGTCGTTTTAGCTCCTCAGTCTCCGCTGCAGACCAGTCGATAACGACAATCCTGCTGATCCCCCATGAATCAACTTCCATAGCGGTAATCGAATCCGGAATTGTGTATCGATACCCTACGGTTTCGCAATTTGTTGAAATTAGAAACTCGATAGGGTTCGCTCTTTCGTGCTTCTCATTATTCAACCAAAAAACAGTCGAACCCCTCGGCCAGATAGCGTCAATACCATAGAGAGCGAACAAGGATTCGAGTATTGGATTGACCATGTCATTTCTAACGGAAAACTCGATGAACTCATTAAAGAAATCGTATTCAACCTGCTCTTGCGATGGCTGAATCAGCGTCGCAAAACCGCCGATTCGTCTCCGGAGCTTTTCGCCACTCCAGCGCTCCCTGAATTTGTAAGTCGTTCGCAATGCAGAGGCAATCTGTTCGTCAATCAACGCAACTGCCTTTTCTAGTTGGGCGTCGGCATTCATCGTTCGCCTTTCGTCAAAAGTCACCGTATCGTTATTATGTCAGCGACTTCTGATGGCTGGTACGTTGCTTTCAGCAAAGTCTCTTGCGGAATTGGATACCGATTTACATTTAGATGCCCCCGTTAAGAAAGCGCACCTGAGCATCTCGCTCTGCAGGCAAAGCCGCACCGGAGTGATGCGGGGAGATGCGCGAGGTCTCATGGACCTCCCTGACGCGGCCTAGCGGAAGTGCCACCCGGCATCCCTTCCATAACGCACGGGTAAACAAAGGGAAATAGCGCCACCCACCGCGCAAGGAAGGACGCCACCATGGATCTCACGAAAACGGCTAGAGAAATTACCCGCCTCATGCTCCCCTACCTGACCACGCAGCAGAACCGCCAGCTCAAAAAGGTTTTATCGCACTGCCTTTTCGATGAAAGCCAATTAACCGAAGGCGGCGACGGTGAAAGCGAATCATTCCTAGATCTATTTCTGTCTGCAAAACGCCTCGAAGGCTGCTCGGATAGGACCATCTCCTACTACGAAACCACCATCAATAAAATGCTTGAATCATTCGATACGCCAGCTTGCGACCTAGGAACCGAAGAGATTAGGTCCTATCTTTCCGACTATCAGCAAAAAGCCGGCGTCAGTCGCGTCACCGTCGACAATGTCCGAAGAATCATCTCAAGCTTCTATTCATGGCTCGAAGACGAGGACCATATCATTAAGAGCCCGGTTAGACGCATTAAAAGAGTCAAGGCTCCGCAACCCATAAAGGAAACGTATAGCGATGAAGTCGTTGAGATTCTCTGCGATAACTGCGGGTCGCCCCGAAACCTTGCCCTGATCGACCTGTTGCGCTCCACGGGCATGCGTGTGGGCGAACTTGTCTCGTTGGACAGGAGCTCCATCGACACCATCAATCGTGAGTGCATCGTACACGGCAAGGGAAATAAGGACCGCATCGTCTATTTTGACGCAAAGACTAAAGTCCATATTGAGAATTACCTGTCAACCCGAATGGACAGCTCTGAAGCACTCTTCGTGTCGAGCAAGGCGCCACACGAGAGGCTACAAATTGGCGGCGTCGAGGCGCTGCTTAGAAAACTGGGGCGCGAGCTTGATTTAGGAAGGGTCCACCCTCATAAGTTCAGAAGAACGCTTGCTACAAAGGCAATCGACAAAGGAATGCCCATCGAACAAGTCCAGGTGCTCCTTGGCCATAAAAAAATAGACACCACATTAAGGTACGCAATGGTCGACCAGCGCAACGTCAAAGCATCCCACCGTAGATACCTAACTTAAATTTCGATTTGTCGACTGAATGGAAAAATGCAGCAAAGTCCCTTTGCTCCGCTTTATCAGCAATGGGAAGATTGAACCCTTTGATCATTTTTAGGCTAAGGTTCTTTTGACGGCATCCCTTTCTTTGACTAAGCAGATGGGGCTTCATTATCGAGATTGCCGTATAAAGCCATTCAACGAGAACCGAATCATTGGGGATCAGGCAGGCGCATGCCTGATTTGATGCGGCGGCCTTATCAAGAACCCCCATCTTTAGAGCGGCGGTATCATACATTCCAACGAGAAGAGAGCCTGCCGGGTACAGTTTTGCCGCGGATTGATTCAATGCCTCGATCGTTATTTTTTCAATAGACGATCGAAGGTGAAATCCATTAAGCTCGCCGGCTGAATACCAATCAATACCCCCTTCGAAAGAAGAGGTGTTTGAACGTGCCGGGGTTCCGCCACTTTGCCATTTTCCTAGATCGGAGAAACTTGCGATGGGCTTATGAAATGTATTGTCGATAGGATCTCCGAACATCTCGACAAATTGTGATTTACAAGCTCAGACCGTCGCTCGAACCGCTTGATTGAACGACGATGCGCAGGAGATTTACCATGACAAATATGGCGGTATAATCACTAGAGCTGTAATTTCATTTTTTGAGCTCATAGGTACCTGAATGCCAGAAGAACCAATAAGCAAATCCGAGCTAGGAAACCACCTGCTCGGGGCCTGCGACATCCTGCGAGGCCCCATCAACCAAGACGAGTACAAGAGCTACATCACGCCGCTGCTCTTCTTCAAGCGGATCTCCGACGTCTACGACGAGGAAACCGCCGAGGCATTGGAGCTTTCGGATGGCGACAAGGACTTCGCCGCACTGCCCGAGAATCACAGCTTCGAGGTGCCGGAAGGCTGTCATTGGCAGGACGTCCGCAATACCGGCGCGAACGTCGGCAAAGCAATCGTTGACGCCATGGTGGGTATCGAGCGCGCTAACCCCGATACCCTCAGCGGCCTCTTCAGCAGCTTCGACGACGCGAGCTGGACAGACAAGGGCAAGCTCTCCGACGAGCGGCTGAAGGACCTCGTCGAGCACTTCTCGGCAAAGAGGTTCGGCAACAAAAACTACAGCGCTGACATGATGGGCGATGCCTACGAATACCTGATCAAGAAGTTCGCCGATATGCAGAAGAAAAACGCCGGCGAGTTCTATACCCCACGCGAGATCGTCAAGATGATGGTCTCCCTGCTTGAGCCGAAGCCCGGCGAGACCGTCTACGACCCGGCATGCGGTACGGGCGGCATGCTCATCGAAGCCGTCCGGCAAATGGACAACTCAAAACTCGCCTACGGCAAGCTCTACGGCCAGGAGAAGAACCTCAGCACGTCCGCTATAGCGCGAATGAACCTCTACCTTCACGGCGCGAAGGACTTCCGCGTCGCCCAGGGCGACACCCTACGCGAGCCCGCCTTCCGCGACGGCAATGCACTCAAAACCTTCGACTGCGTCCTTGCGAACCCTCCGTTCTCCCTTAAGAACTGGGGCTCTGATGAGTTTGCCTCGGATCCGTGGGGCCGTAACGTCTGGGGCGTTCCCACCGACAAATCGGCAGACTTCGCCTGGGTGCAACACATGGTCTGCTCCATGGACAAGAAGAACGGCCGTTGCGCCGTAGTTCTACCCCAAGGAGCGCTGTTCCATGGCGGCAAAGAGGGCGCCATACGCAAGGAGCTTATCAAGTCGGACAAGGTTGAAGCCGTTATCGCGCTCGCAAGCGGAGTCTTCTACAGCACCGGCGTATCTGCTTGCGTGCTGTTCCTCAGAAACGAGAAGTCCACCGAGCACCAGGGACGCGTTTGCATTATCGACGGCAGCAAGATCTTTACCGCCCAGCGTGCGCAGAACATGATCTCGGAAGAGGACGCACGGGAGATGCTCTCCCTCTACCGCTCCTATGAACCCGTCATCGAGAAATGCGCCATCACAACGCTCGCCGACATCGAGCGCGAGGGATACGTACTCTCGGCGAACAACTACATCGAGAGGAAACGCGAGAAGGTCGAGCCACCGGCAGAGACCAGAAAGCGCTTCTACGACCTCATCCAGAAAACAAGAAAGTCGGAGGAGAAGTTCCTCGATCTCCTCGTGAAGGGAGGTTACGTCGATGGAAAGTAGAATCCCCCAGGAGGAGCTCAACAACCATCTGTGGAACGCGGCAGTGCTGCTCCGTACCTACATCGACGCCGGATCGTACAAGCAGTACATTTTCCCGTTGCTATTCTTCAAACGCCTCTCCGACGTCTACGATGAGGAAACCGACGAGGCCCTGGAGGCCTCTGGCGGCGACGAAGAGTTCGCGGCCCTGCCCGAGAACCACAGCTTCGCCATTCCCGACGGTGCCCATTGGGCTGATATCCGAGAAACCACTGAGAACGTCGGCAAGGCCATCGTCGACGCCTTTCGCGCCATAGAGGCGGCCAACGACTCCAAGCTGCGGGGCATCTTCGGTGACGCTGCCTGGACCAACAAGAAGCGCCTTCCCGATCGTCTGCTCAAAGACCTGATCGAACACTTCAGCGCCAAGACTTTGTCCATCGCCAACTGCCCTGAAGACGAGCTCGGCCAGGGTTACGAGTACCTGATCAAGAAGTTCGCAGACGACTCGGGTCACACGGCCCAGGAGTTCTATACCAACCGCACGGTCGTCCACCTGATGACCGAGATCCTTCAACCCAGGCCGGGCGAGTCCATCTACGACCCCACCTGCGGCAGTGCCGGCATGCTCATCTCCGCCATCGCCCACCTCAAGCAGCACGGGGAGGAATGGCGCAACGTCCGCGCCTACGGGCAGGAGATCAACCAGCTCTCATCCGCCATCGGCCGTATGAATCTGTTCCTTCACGGCGTCGAGGACTTCGAAATCGCCAACGACGACACACTGCGTCACCCCACCTTCCTCGAAGCGGGTAAGCTGCGCACCTTCGACATGGTGCTCGCCAATCCTCCCTACTCCATCAAACAGTGGGATCGCGAGTCGTTCGCATCCGACCCCTATGGCCGCAACTTCCTCGGCACGCCCCCGCAGGGACGAGCCGACTATGCCTTCATCCAACACATCCTCAAGAGCATGGACCCGAAGAGCGGCAGGTGTGCCATACTCCTCCCCCACGGCGTACTCTTCCGTAACGAGGAATCGGAGATGCGCGAAAAGCTCGTGAGAAGCGATCTCGTCGAGGCAGTCATCGGACTCGGTGCAAACCTCTTCTTCAACTCGCCCATGGAGGCCTGCATCCTCATCTGCCGCAGCGAGAAAGCGCCGAACCGGCGCAAGGAGATACTGTTCGTGGACGCCTCTGCCGAGGTAACCCGCAAGAACGCGCAAAGCTACCTTGAACCTCGACACATCCAGAGAATCGTCGAGGCTTACCGATCTGACGAAGACATCGAAGGTTTCTCATCCCACGCATCGTTTAGCAAGATCGAGGACAACACTTTCTCGCTCTCCATCCCTCTGTACGTGAAGCCCTCCGATGATGAAAACGCTGACGATAGAAGCATCGAGGAAACGATAGGGAGCTGGAGAACCGCCTCCACAGAGGCCGCGTCCCTGCTCGATGATGTTGCTGCGAAATTGCATGAAAACGATGGTGAGTAACATGACCCACGTTTGCCCGGGCGATGTGGCCCGCGAAATCAAACAGAAGGTCCCTGTAGACCAAGAGCTGCCGACGGTCGGCCTTGAGCATCTGGACCCCGGCGAAGTCGAACTCGCCCATTGGGACGAAGGTGTCGAGACCACCTTCACTAAGGCTTTCTCAAAGGGGCAGGTGCTGTTCGGGCGTCGCAGGGCCTACCTGCGTAAAGCGGCCGTCGCTCCATTCGACGGAATCTGCTCTGGAGACATCACTGTCATCGCCCCCAAGGACAACCTCTCTCCGAGGCTGCTCCCGTTCATCATCCAGAACGACGCCCTATTCGAGCACGCCATCACCAATTCGGCAGGCTCCCTCTCGCCAAGAGTCAAATGGCAGAGCCTTTCGCAATTTGAATTCGAGCTTCCCAGCATCGCTAAGCAAGAAGATCTTGCCGACATACTCTGGACCGCACAAGAAACGAGGTCTCACTACAGGCAGCTGCTTACAGCCTGCGATGACGTCGTCAAATCACAATTTAGCTACTGGAGGTGTGCGGCATGACAAGGTATAGATTCGACCAGATAGCCGAGAACAGCACCGCCAAGAAGAAACCCGAGGAAAGCGATCGCGACCGGTATGTTGGGTTGGAACACCTTGATCCGGGCACTCTTGGGGTGACCCGTTGGGGCGCCGAGGTTACTCCCAAGGGCGACAAGCTGCTCATGAAGAAAGGCGATGTCCTGTTCGGCCGCCGAAGGGCCTATCAGAAGAAGGTCGGCATAGCACCCTTCGATGGCATCTTCTCGGCTCACGGGATGGTGCTGCGCCCGAAGGCCGATGTCGTCGATCCGATGTTCTTCCCGTTTTTCATCAGCTCCGACATATTCCTTGACGAGGCAATACGGGTTTCCGTCGGCTCTCTTTCGCCGACGGCAAACTGGAAAGATCTTCGGACCTTGGAATTTGACTTGCCCTCGCCGGGAAAACAACGCGAGCTTGCCGGCATCCTCTCGGAAGCCGAGAGCCTCAAGGGGCATTATCGTAAGATGCTCACGACCTGCGACGACGTCGTCAAATCACAATTTGTCTGCCGGAGGTGTGCGGCATGACGAGATATCTTTTGGGCGATCTCGTTCGCAACTGCAAAGAGAAAGTCGATCGCGATAACAACCCCTATGAGTATTTTGTCGCCGGGGATCATATGGAGACGGAACGCCCCAGGCTAACCATGCGAGGGCGCTTCGATGAGGCGGACGTAGGCCCTGCCTTCATTAGGCTTTTCAGGCCCGGCCAGGTTCTTTATGGCTCGAGGCGTACCTATCTCAAAAAAGTTTCCGTAGCGGACTTTGAGGGTGTGACGTCCAACGTGACTTTTGTTCTCGAAACGAAAGACGAGGAGGTGCTGCCTCAGAGGCTTCTTCCCTTCTTGCTGTTGTCCGACCGCTTCACAAGCTATTCCATTGGCAAGTCGAAGGGTTCAACCAACCCGTACGTTCTATTCTCGGATCTCGCAGATTTTGAGGTTGACCTTCCCGGGCCTGTAAGAGTTGCCGAGATTGCAGACGTCATGTGCGCTGCCGAGCAGGTTAAGGAGAATTATCGGAGTGTACTCGCAGTCTGCGACGACGTCGTCAAATCACAATTTGTCGAGATGTTCGGAGATCCGGCTTCTGATGAATCCCGCTGGGAAAGAAAAGCGCTGGGTGAAACTTGCAGAATCATTACGGGAAATACTCCATCGCGTAAAGATACATCGAACTACGGCGACCACATCGAGTGGTGCAAAACAGATAACATCACCGATGCAAAACATCTAACGCCAGCAGCCGAAATGCTATCTGAAGCCGGCGCAGAAAAGGGCCGTATAGCTCCAGCGGGCAGCATCCTCATGGCATGCATCGCGGGAAGCATAAGTAGCATCGGGAAAGTTGCCGTTGCGGATCGCCCAGTTGCCTTCAACCAGCAAATAAATGCGGTGATTCCGGGCGATGCATTGATAACTGACTATCTGCTTTGGGCATTCAAGCTCTCAAAAGACTACCTATGTTCGAATGTGAACATGCAGCTCAAGGGAATCTTAAATAAGTCAGCACTTTCGGCGAAGGAGTTTCCCGTACCTCCGCTCGCCCTCCAGCAAGAGTTCGCCGCTTTCGCCGCCTCGGTCGACAAATCGAAATTTGCCGTACAAAAGGCCCTCGATGAGCTAAACGCCACGACGAAGAAAATCATGAACCAGGAGTTAGGACTCGGAGATGTTTAACGAGGACAACACCATCGAGCAAATGAGCGTCGAGGCGCTTGCCAACCTTGGCTGGAGATACGTGGCTGCCGAAGACCTCCCGCGCCGCCATGCCGACGTCATGGTCGAGCCCATGGTCAAGGACGCCCTCATCAGACTTAACCCGGAGATCGCAGAAGACCCCGATCGCGCCGACGAGATCATCTACCGACTCAGGGCCCTCATTCAGTCCACAAGTCCGCAGAACCTGGTCTCCACCAACGAGCGGTTCAAAAAGCTCGTCATCGAGGAGAACTCATTCCCCTACGGCAAAGACGGCCGCATGGTCCCCATCCGCTTCTTTGGCACGGCGGCGGACGGCGATCTTGACAAAAACGAGTACATCGTCACCAACCAGTGGGTCTACCCCCAGGAGCAGGGCGGCAAGCGCCTCGACCTCGTCCTTCTTGTCAATGGATTTCCGCTCGTCATCGGCGAGTTCAAGACGCCGGTGCGCGATTCGATAACCTGGCTCGACGGCGCTGGCGACATCGCTAAATATGAGAAGAGCATCCCGCAGATGTTCGTCTGTAGCGCCATCAACTTCGCCAGCGAAGGAAAATGCTATCGCTACGGGTCGGTGAACATGCCTCCCGAGATGTGGGGACCCTGGCATGAGGGCGACAAGAAGAGCGAGGGCACACTTGCCGACGTCAAGAGAAGCATGGCGTCCATGCTAACCCCCACGAACGTCATGGACATCTTCCAGTTCTTCACGCTCTTCGCCACCGACAAGAAGCATCGACGCATCAAGCTGGTCTGTCGCTACCAACAGTTCGAGGGCGCGAACCTCATCGTGGACCGCGTCCGCGCAGGATACCCGAAGCGTGGCCTCATTTGGCATTTCCAGGGCTCAGGAAAGTCACTGCTCATGGTATTCGCCGCCCAGAAGCTGCGCATGGTCCCCGAACTCAAGAACCCGACCGTCGTCATCGTGGATGACCGAATCGACCTCGAGACCCAGATCACGGGGACCTTCAACGCATCCGATATCCCCAACCTCACAAGCGCCGGCAGCAAGGATGAGCTTGAGTCCTTCTTCAAGCAGGACATGAGAAAGATCCTCATCACCACCATCTTCAAATTCAGCGAGGTTGCGGGGACGCTCAACGAGCGCGAGAACATCATCCTCATGGTCGACGAGGCGCACCGCACCCAAGAGGGCGACCTCGGCGAGAAGATGCGGCTCGCCTTGCCAAACGCCTTCTTCTTCGGCTTGACCGGCACGCCCATCAACCGAACCGACAAGAACACGTTCCACACCTTCGGTGCCAAAGAGGACAAGTCCGGCTACATGAGCCGCTATTCCTTCGCCGACTCCATCCGCGACCACGCCACATTGCCGCTCCATTTTGAAACCGTTCCCGTCGAGCTCCACGTCGACCAAGAGGTCGTGAACGCCGCCTTTGACGAAATGACCCGAGACCTCAGCAAAGAGGACAAGGCGGAACTCACCAGGCGCGTCAAGATCGAGTCCGTCATGAAGGCCCCCGACCGCATCCACAAGGTATGCGAGCACATCGCCAGGCATTTCAAGTCAAAGGTTGAGCCCGACGGCTTCAAAGCGCAGGTAGTCTGCTACGACCGAGAGTGCTGCCTGCTGTATAAGGAGGAGCTCGACAAGCTCTTGGGCGCTGATGCAGTCACCATCGTCATGGACACGAACAACGACAAGGAAGACCGCTACAAGGCATACCGTCGAGACCGCGACGCCGAGGAAAAGCTCCTTGACCGTTTCCGCGACCCGGACGATCCGCTCAAGATTCTCATCGTCACTGCAAAGCTGCTCACGGGGTTCGATGCGCCCATCCTGCAAACTCAGTACCTTGACAAGCCCTTGCGCGACCACACGCTGTTGCAGGCAATCTGTCGAACCAACCGCGTCTACAACGACAAGAAGACATTCGGTCTCATTGTCGACTATATCGGCCTCTTCGACAACGTCGCCAAGTCTCTGCACTTCGACGAGGCCGAGGTGAAGAAGGTCATAACCAACATCGACGAGGTAAAGGCCGAGCTACCCGGGCTTATGCATTGCTGTCTTGAGTACTTCTCAACGGTCAAAGACCGCCGCAGCGCGGATTGGGAGTCCCTTCTCGAAGCTCAACAATGCCTGCCAACGACAAAGGTGAAAGACCAGTTTGGGGCCGACTTCTCGGTCTTGAACAGAGCGTGGGAAGCCCTTTCGCCCGACCCATGTCTCAATCCCTACAAGCCCGATTTCATCTGGCTCTCGCAGGTCTACGATTCCGTGAGACCGGTAGACAATCGCGGGAAGCTCATCTGGGCAGCGCTCGGGCCCAAGACAATCGAGCTCGTGCACGAGAACATCACCGTCGAGAGAGTCCGAGACGATGACGACATCCTTGAACTCGACGAGGATATGATCGAGCACTTCATCAACGACAAGAGCAATACCGAGAAGATCACGCGTAAGCTGGAGATAGATCTCGTCGCCCGAATCCGCAGGCACGATAAGAATGGCAAGTTCCAGAAGCTCGGCGAGCGCCTGGAGGACCTGAGGGAGCGTCACGAGCAAGGTCTCATCAACAGCGTCGAGTTCCTCAAGATGCTCATCGACCTCGCCAGAGAGGCTCGAGCGGCCGAAAAGGAAGTCGTGCCCGAAGAAGAGGAGGACAAGGGCAAGGCTGCCCTCACAGAACTCTTCAATGGTGTAAAGAATGGGGACACGCCAATCATCGTCGAGAACATCGTCGGCGACATCGACGAAATCGTTAAGATCACCCGATTCGACGGTTGGCAGGCAACCACAGCAGGCGTCAAAGAGGTCAAGAAGCAGCTACGCGCCATTCTTTGGATGCGCTACAAGCTCAAAGACCAGGCTCTTTTTGATAAGGCGTATTCGTATATTGAACTCTACTATTAGGCAACAGAAGACAGGTCTCTAGGGACGCTCCGCATCAACCATTTCATCGGATGCGGAGCGTCCCAATTTGAACGAGCAACGTCTTGCGACGGGTGAACACTGCAACCCCCAATGGCCCGCTAACCCTTTCATAATCTGGTGGTTAAGTCTTCACTAGAAGCCATCCACACTTTGTAGTTAATTGATTCCCTCTTCGCAGACGAAAACGACAATGATGTCCGTACCCTATCTCCCCTCCGCTTTCAGTTTCAGCAGCAGGTCTCCCAGCTCGGGGCACTTGCTGGAAAGGTGCGTCTGGACTCGCTCGCCCATCCCCCACCGCTGGCGGACTTCCTGGGCGCACGGGCTCACGTGGTAGTCCCCGTCCATCACCTGCTTGAGCAGCTTGGCGGTCACGCGCGCATCGGCTAAGGCGCTGTGGGCGTGGCCCGTCGACTCGTCGAACTCGATGCCAAACCACGTTGCCGCGTCGCCCAACGAGACGCACCCGTGGCTGCCCACATCCATGATCGAGGTGTAAAACGCCTGCAGGTCAGCCCAGTCCGTAGGAAATGCGGAAAGGTCGATGTGCTTTGCCTGGCACTCGGCCAAAAGCTGTCGGCGATCCGTCCCGCTCCAGCAAACTATCTGGGCGGAGTAGCGACCGATCCAATCGTTGAGCCTTTTGATCACCACATAGAGCGGATCGGCCATCGCGGTGTCCACGGCTGATATCCCTGTAAGCTCGCAGACGGGGAACGCAACGCCTTCGGTAAATTCCGTCTGCACAAACTGCGAGAACTCGCCCATAACGTTGCCGTGGTAATCGAGCTTGACGGCGCCAACCTCGATAATCTCGTTGCGCAGTCCACGACGTTGGCGCTGCTTTGGCACCGGCGCAAACTCAAAGTCCAGCACAATCTGGCGCGCAAAGTTCGTCGTATCGACGGCCGAAATATCCGGCGTCTTTTTGTCTGGCACGGTCAGGGCCTTTCTCCGTCAACTGCCGCTCGTTACATAGGCGGCTACATTGTCGTAAGGATAGGAACCCGTGCGGACATGAAATCGCACAGCACGGCTTTCCGGCATCCTTGCGTAAAGCCACACTTTGAGAGAATCACGTCACTGTTATTATCGAACATATATTCGTATTTATAGCAGTACTTTGATAGAATTGCAGTTGTTGACGGCAGTTCCATGTGCCGGGCAGCGCCCTCCATGCGACGGGAGGTGATGCCCATGACCGATCTGACTGATTTCGTGAAGCTCCTGACCGCTTTGGTCTCGCTCCTCACGGCGCTTATCGGACTTACCGAGGCACTCAAGCAGCGTACGAAGCAGAAAAAGAGGGGTCGACGCCTCTAAGGCATTGACCCCTTAATCGAAGTAACGGCGCCGCCCAGCTCTTCACTACTTGGGCTGCCGTCGACTTTATTTTACCCGCGGACGCCAGGTCTAACAAATGGATTTTCGGTAATGGAAGCACAGCACGCCCGCAAAACCACTACGCCCCAAGTGCCGCCATGGGGATCACCGCCACGCCGTCGTCGCGTGTGTAGGCAATGCTCCCCTTTCCAACCACGACCGCCAAAAAACGACGGCGCGGCATTCTGGGCGGTAGGACTGGAGAGTACTTTCCTCTCCAGCGCCTTGAGATTTCTCGCTCCATCGTCTGCTTTCGCATCACTCAGCTTGACCTCGATGGCTCCCCAGCGCCCGTCGTGCTCAACGATCAGATCGACCTCAAGGCCCTTCTCATCTCGGAAATAATGGACACTGTTGTCGACACCGCCGTAGGTGGAAAGGAACACGCGCACGTCGCGCAGAACGAGGTTCTCAAAGAGCATCCCCAGCGTTTGCATATCGCCAAGCAGCCGCTCAGGGGTAGCCCCCAGCAACGCCGCCGCAAGTGACGGGTCGCAGAAGTAGCGCTTGGGGCGCACGCGAACGCGGGCCTTCGAGCGCATGGGCGGCTCCCATCCGCACAGGTCCTCGGTCAGCTTGAGCCTGTTGAAGAGATCCAAGTACGCAGCGATGGTCCTCTCGTCGGGGCCCGCCTCACCGTACGAGGCGTCCTTTATGAGCGTCTTGTACGTGACGGCCTGGCTCTCGTTCATGGCAAGAGCTCGCAAAAGGCCGTGTGCAAGCTCGGGCGATCATGCGATATACGAAATTACGCCATTTTCAATGCGGATTTTACGCTACTTCCAATGTAGTTTTTACGCCGTTGCGGATGTAGTTTTTACGCTATGTTCATTGAAGGTTTTACGCTTGGCATCCTTAGCGCGACGCTTGCTCAACCCCTGACCACCGGATTGCCCGAATTCCGGGATGCTGCCTCCGCTCCAAACAAAAGGCCCAGCTCGCGATGAGCTGCCTCCCATTTCTTGAACATTAGAAATGGGAGGCTTTCCACCCCATGTCTCTATCGGAAACGGCATCCCGTCCTGAGCATCGAATCCGGGACGTAGTTTCCGCATGCGGCTTCGTTAGGAAAGCATGTTCCACTCTGAGCGCTCATTCCGGGGTGCAATTTCCGCCAGAGACGCCGCCGGGAAAGCGCATCCCGGTTTGGAGCCGAAATCTGGGATGTAGTTTCCGCTTGAAGGGCGATCCGGAAAGCGCGTCCCATTCCGAGTGGCAATTCCGGGTCACAGTTTCCGCAGATACAAGGCGACAGTCCGCAGCCCATATCACATGCCTTCAAATATGCGATCCAGAAACGCAAAAACAGCAGATAGAATGCTCTTTTTCAAAAAGTACACGTACCGAAACTTACCCAGTCTTCATAACTTGCCACCGTTCACGGTCGCCGATTACCGCCCACCGATTCGGATGTAAAAAAGTCGCCGAAAACAGGCCATCTACCTGCATGGTTAGATTTTGGTCAGCTTTTGGTCAGCTGAGCGGCAAGTTGCGGCTGATACGTTTTTGCTACCCAAAAGGAGGCGGTAGCTCATGACCCATTGCAATGACCAACTCATCGACCAACTGCTCACTCAAGCCGAACAAGAGGGGCGCTGTCTGATTCCCCCGAGCACGGCAATCCGCAAAGCGCTCCTTCGGCGCACCGGCGGCACGGTTGTCTCGCCCATGCCGGGGCTGTTTGCGCGAAAAACGCGCTGGGATGGACTCAACCGGGCGCAGCGTCATTGCGAGATTATTCGCGCCCTTGCGATCATCCACCCTGATTGGACGTTCTGCTCGTTTTCGGCAGCTTGCCTGCTGGGGCTCGAGGTCTCGTGGCGACACCTGAACGTCGTGCATGTCTGCAGCGCCACCAAGCCGTCGGCTCGCCCGGGCGCACATATTCAGCGGCACCAGATTGAGCCGGCCGGAGCAATACGCAGAGCCGGCGTATCGGTAACACCGCCCATCCAAACGGCCACAGATTGCCTGCTGCAAACTGGTTTTGCCGACGGCATGTCCATTGCCGATTCGGCGATCTCAAAGCTCGGCCTTGCGCCGGAACAGCTGATGGAGGCCGTTGAGCAACGAGCGACTGCGCGCAATGGTCGCGCGATTCGCACCGCCCTCACAACGCTTCGATATGCCGACGCCCGCGCCGAGAGCGGCGGGGAATCGGTCGCCCGAGCCGTCATGATCGAGACAGGCTTTGCGCCCGACTGGCTTCAATACGAGCTGACGGACCCCTTCGATTCGGCCAAGCCCATACGAACGGACTTTGCCTGGGAGCGCCAGGCGCGGGAACTCACGCTGGGCGAGCTCGACGGGCTCATCAAATATACCGACCAGACCATGCTGGCCGGACGCACCACCGCCGAGGCGCTCGTTGCCGAACGACAGCGCGAGGCGCACCTATCGCTCTACGGTCACCCTCTGCTGCGCTTTACCATGAGCGAAGTCCGCTCGGCAGGACTGCTCGCGAAAAAGCTGCAGACGGCAGGCATCCGGCAGACCGCTCTGCCGGCATGGCTTAACGACGTGGAGCCGTAGGGGCCGCTGAGCTTATGCCCGCCTGCCTACCAAACCGGGATACGCTTTCCGGTTGAACGCCCAGCGGAAACTACATCCCGGAATAGACGCTCAAACTGGGATACATTTTCCGCTGAGGGCCGATCCGGAACCCGTGTCCCACTCCGAGCGTCAATTCTGGGATGAACTTTCCGCAGAGGGTTCAGCCGGAAACGGCATCCCACTCTGAAGCGAAATTCTGGGACGCAGTTTCCGGTTGAGGGCTGTCCAGGAAAGTGTGTCCCATTCTGAGCGTCGAATCCGGGATACGGTTTCCGTTTGAAGCCCCGTCCGGAAAGTACGTCTCATTCTGGAGCCGAAATCTGGGACGCAGCTTCCGCATGTGGAGGTGCTCCAAACAAAAGGCCCCGGCTCGCGATGGAGCTGGGGCCAAAGGTGCAGCATATGCAGTTGGTGTTGAGCGCGAACAGCCCGTCAGCAATGGCCGTCCGCGCTCTACTCTACCCGCGGTGACGAGCGCGGCTGTACGGCGTATCCACCATGGGCAGATCCGGACGCAGCTTGCCGTCGAATGCGCGGTAGGCGTTCTGCACGGCGGGCGCCGTGGGGATCGTTGCGATCTCGCCGATGCCCTTGCCGCCGTATGCCACGGGCAGCAGTTCGTCCTTCTCCACGTAGATGGCGTGGATATCCGGAATCTCGGGCGCACGGAACAGCCCGAGCGTGCCGTACCTTGCCTGGGGTACGCAGTCCTTAAGCGGCCAGTCCTCGGTGAGCGCATAGCCCATACCCATGAGCACGCCGCCTTCAATCTGACCTTGGATCGAGATGGGGTTGACCACCTTGCCGGAATCGTGCGCGGCATAGACCTCGCTCACGCGGCCGTCATCGTCCAGAATGACCACGTGCGTGGCAAAGCCGTAGCAGATGTGGCTCTTGGGATTGGGGACGTCGGCGCCCAGTTTGTCGGTCGGCTCCAGATACACGTAGCCAAACTCGCATCCCTCGAGCGCCTTGATGGCGGCCGCGGGATCCTGAGGATGCATGCCCTGGCCGGCGACGAGCTCCTGTGTGCGTAGCTGATAGGCGCGACCGTCGTCGTACTCGATCTTGACGCCGTCACCATGGGCGCTCACCGGGGCGGTAGGCGCAGGCTTGCCGGCCTCGACGCCAAGCATGGCATCGCGCAGCAGGAAGGCGGCGCCGCGCACGGCCTCGCCGGTCACGACCGTCTGACGCGAGCCAGACGTGGTGCCGGAGTCGGGAGCGTTCTCGGTAGAGCACTCGCCGTTGGCGATGCAGCTCAGCGGCAGACCGCACGCCTCGGCAACGTCCTGCAAAAAGACGGTGTTGCAGCCCTGGCCGATGTCGGACGTGGCGGCATAGACCACGGCGCGGCCATCCTCGATACGAATCTTGCAGCGACCGGCATCGGGCAGGCCCACGCCCACGCCTGCGTTCTTCATGGCGCAGGCAATGCCGGCGTGGCCGGGATGCGCGTAGTAGGCATCCTTGACCTCGAGCAGCGTCTCCTTAAGTGCCGTGGAGCAGTCGGCAATCTGGCCGTTGGGCAAAACCTCGCCCGGCTCGATGGCATTACGGTAACGAATCTCCCACGGGTCCAGGCCGACCTTCTCTGCCAGCAGGTCAATCAGGCTCTCGAGTGCAAACTCGGACTGGCAAACGCCAAAGCCTCGGTACGCGCCGGCGGGCGGGTTGTTGGTGTAGTAGCCAAAGCCGCGGATGTCGGTGTTCTGGTACTTGTAGGGGCCGACGGCATGCGTGCAGGCGCGCTCGAGCACCGGGCCGCACAGCGACGCGTAGGCGCCGGTATCAAAGTTGATCTCGCAGTCCAGACCGGTAAAGTTGCCCTCGGCGTCGCAGCCCAGCGTAAAGGTGCCGTCCATGGCGTGGCGCTTGGGATGGAACGCGAGCGACTCGGCACGCGTGAGCTTGCACTTCACAGGACGCTGGAGCTTATAGGCGGCGAGCGCGGCCAGGTGCTGGACCGAAACGTCCTCCTTACCGCCAAAGCCGCCGCCCACGAGCATGGTCTCGACGACCACGCGCTCGGGCTCATTGTCCCAGCCAAACATGTGGGCACACTCTTTGCGCGTGTCGTAGGCACCCTGGTCGGTCGACTGCACCTTGACGCCGTTCTTGTACGGGAAGGCGACGGCGCACTCGGGCTCCAAGAAGGCATGCTCGGTAAAGGGCGTGGTAAAGCGCTGCGTCACGGTGAACGCGCTCTCTGCCAGCGCCTTGGCGGCGTCGCCGCGCGTCACGTGACGGCTCTGGCACACGTTGTCCTTGAGCTCCACCGTGTTGCCAAAGGCAAAGAAACTGTCGTGCAGGCGCGGGGCGTCGGCAGCCCTGGCCTCGACAATGTTACGCACGGGCTCCAGCGGCTCGTAATCGATCTTTACGAGCTTCTTGGCCTTCTCGAGCGTCGCCTCGTCCTCGGCAACCACCAGCACAATGGCATCGCCCACGCAGCGGGTGATATCGCCCTGGGCGATCATGACGTCCCAATCCTGGATAAGGTGGCCGACCTGGTTGACCGGCACATCCTCGGCGCGCAGGATGCCCACCACACCGGGCAGGGCCTCGGCCTTGGAGGTGTCGATGGAAAGCACACGGGCGCGCGGATACTTGGAGCGCACGGCGCTGGCATAGGTCAGGCCCGGCTGATCGAGCTCGTCGATGTCATCGGGGTACTTGCCCTCGCCGAGTACCTTCTTGCGCACGTCGATACGGAAGGCGCGCTTGCCCACGCCGTAGTCGTCGCCGCGCTCCAGGTCCTCGTCGATCTGCTTTTCGCCGCGGAGCACCGCAGCGGCCAGCGAAATGCCCTCAATAATCTTCTTGTAGCCGGTGCAGCGGCAGACGTTGCCGCGGATGGCGTACTTGATCTGCTCCTCGGTGGGCTCGGGGTCCTCGGCGATCAGCGCCGCGCCTGCCATGACCATACCGGGGATGCAAAAACCGCACTGCACGGCGCCCACGGCGCCAAAGGCGTACACAAAGGCCTCGCGCACGTCCTCGGGCAGGCCCTCGACAGTCACGATGTTGCGGCCGGCGGCAAGGGCGGTGGTCAGCACGCAGGCCTTGACGGCCGCACCGTCCACATGAATGGTGCAGGTGCCGCAAGCACCCTCGGAGCAGCCGTCCTTGGCGGAATGGATGTGCAGGTCGTCGCGCAGGTAGCGCAGCAGCGGTTTGTTTTGGGTCGTCGTGTGCTCGACGCCGTTAACGGTAAAAGTGAATTCCTGTGCCATGGTGATTCCCTTCTACACGCCGGCGGCGATGCCGGTGCGGTCGTGGATGGCGCCATGCGGGCAAACGACGGCGCACATGCCGCACGACAGGCAGTCCGCACCGTCGATGTGGGCACAGTTGTCCTCGATGCGGATAGCGCCGGCAGGGCATTTTTTGGCGCACATGCCGCAACCGATGCAGCTCGTGTCGCAAATCTTGCGGGCGATGGCGCCCTTATCGGTGTTGTTGCAGCGCACCAGGATGTTCTGGTAGCCGGGAACAAAGGCAATCACGCGCTGCGGGCACGCCATGCCGCACAGGCCACAGCCCGTGCACTTGGAGCGGTCCACGCGGGCGATGCCATCAATCAGTGCAATGGCGCCGTGGGGACAGGCCGTGACACAGGCGCCACAGCCAATGCAGCCTTCGCTGCAGCGGGCGTCGCCGCCTGCGGAGGCGCAACCGCTTCCGCAGGCAACGTAGGCCACGTTATGTTGAATGGATTTGGCCATAAGAGACTCGCCTATTTCTTAAGGAGATACGGATAGCTGTCGCGCACGGCCTTGATGGTCAGGCGGACGGCCTCGGGCAGACCGGTGTTGACGGCATCGACCGAGACGGTGCGGACCGTGCCGGCGACGCGGACCTTAAAGTGGTCCTCGTCCACGGCCAGGAAGCCCTCGTTCTCGGAGTTCTCCATGTCCTGATCGCTCCAGAACAGGGTGAGCTTGTCCTTGTAGGGACGACCCTCCTGGTAGGGGCAGAACACGGCGCAGTTGCCGCACTCGTTGCACATGCCGTCGACATGTACCACCTGATGCTTGGCCAGGCCCGGCACCTTAATTGCCACGTTGGCGCGGTTGGGGCACACATCGCAGCAGACCTCGCACACCGAGCCGCAGCCCAGGCAGCGGGTCTTGGTGCAGTTGCGCTTGTCGCGGCACAGCGATCCCTTGCGCTCGTAGCAGGTGTCCTCGCGGCCGGCCTGCTCGTTGCAGTCGGCGTACTTGTTAAAGTCCACGCCGGCAATGGCACGGGCGACCTCGGCGGCGTCGGCGATAGCCTCGACCACGGTAGCGGGACCGCGGCGGCAGTCACCGGCAGCCCAGACGCCCTCGACGCCGGTGGAGGTGGCGGCAAGGCGGCCGCGACGGTCGTGCTCGACGCCCGCGGCGTCGTACAGGCTGGCATCGATGCCCTCGCCCACGGCGCAGATCACCGTGGTGGCGGAAAGCTCGACGGTCTCGCCCGTGGCGACGGGGCTGCGACGGCCGCTTGCATCCGGCTCGCCAAGTTCCATGACGTCGCAGGTCAGCACGGCGCCGTTGAGCGCCTTGGGCGCCAGCAGCTCGCAGAACTCAACGCCGTCGGCAAGAGCAAGATCGAGCTCTTCCTCGTCGGCGGGCATCTGCTTCTTGGTGCGGCGATACACCAGGCGCACGTTCTTCACGCCAGCAAGGCGCTTGGCCACGCGGGCCGCGTCCATGGCGGTATTGCCGGCGCCAATGACCACGACGTCCTTGCCCAGCTCGAGCTTCTCGCCCTTCTTGGCGGCCTCGAGGAACTCCAACACGTCGAGCTCGGCACCCTCGCCCAAACCAGCGGAACCGGGCATCCAGGCACCGGTGGCCACGACAACGTCGGTAAAGCCCTGGGCCTTGAGCTCGTCAATGGACTCCACGCGGGCGTTAAGCTGAACCTTGGCGCCAAAGGCCAGGCAGAGCTCGGCATCGTGGGAGATATCGTCGCTCGAGATGCGGAACTCGGGGATCACGTGACGGACCACGCCGCCGAGCGAATCGCGGGCCTCAAAGATGGTGACGGGCACGCCGGCGCGCGTCAGGAAGAACGCCGTCGCCAGGCCGGCCGGGCCGCCGCCGATAACGGCAACGTTGCGCTCACCGTCGTTGGCGATAGCCTGGGCGCGCAGCTTGGGCAGCACGGCGGTCATGGCCTCGCGGGCGGCCTTGAGCTTGCTGGCGCGAATCTGGGCGCCCTCGGGCTCGTAAAATGCACGCTCGCAGGCACGGCCGCAGGGATGCGGGCAGATGGTGCCGGTAATGAACGGCAGGGCGTTGCGTTCGATGATGATGTTGAGTGCGTCCTCGTAGCGGCCCTCGTCAACAGCCGCCAGGTAGGCAGGAATATCCTGCTGGATGGGACAGCTCGTGCGGCACGGCGTGGTAAAGCAGTCGGAAAGCGGGCTCTTGCCGGCGACCTTGCGGTCGGGCAGCGGGCGCAGCGGCTTCTTATAGAGCGGGTTGGTGAGCGAGTCGGTCTGGATCGCGGTCACGGCCTCGAGAGAGACGCCCGCGAACGGCTTGCCATCCAGGTCGGTAAACTCGCCGGCCATCTGGCTAAAGCGCTCGTAGCCACCGGGCTTGAGCACGTCGGTCGCCAGGGTAACGGGCCAAATACCGGCATCGTACAGAGCGCGGATGTTGTAGACCGTGGCACCGCCGGAGTAGCTGATGCGCAGCTTGCCATCGAACTGCTCGGTAATGCGGCGGGCGGCCTCGATGGTCAGTGAGAACAGCGAACGGCCGGACATGTACATCTCGGTGGAAGGCAGCTCGTTCCTCGTCACGTCGACGGGGAACGTGTTGGTCAGCTTGACGCCAAACTCCAGGCCGCGCTCGGCGCACAGGGCAATCAGGCGCTCGAACATGGGCACGGCGTCGGCCCACTGCAGGTCCTCGCGGAAGTGCGTATCATCAAAGACGATGTAGTCAAAGCCCAGCTCGTTCAGACGCTGGCGGGCAAACTCATAGCCCAGCAGCGTGGGGTTGCACTTGATGTAGGTGTTGAGGCCCTTCTCGGTGATGAGGTAGGTCGCGATGCGCTCGATCTCGGCGGGCGGGCAGCCATGCAGCGTGGACTCGGTGATGGAGTTGGACACGCGCGCCGGAATGGACTCGACAAACGCGGCGTCGACATGCTCAAACTTGTCCAGGTTGGCGAGTGCCCAGGCACGGCACTCGTTCCAGACGTCGGAGCCGCTGGCATCCTTCATGCCCTCGATGTAGGCGTCGACCTTGGGGCTCTTAATGCCCTCCAGGTCATAGCCCACGGACATGTTGAAGACAAAGCCGTCCGGGCTGCCCAGACCGTACTCGCGAGCGATCAGGTGGCAGGCAAACCATGCCTTCACGTACTCGGCAAAGGCCTGCGGAACCTCGAGCTCGGTCGACCATTCGCAGTTGTAGCACTCGTCCTGAGCCACGATGCAGGGCTTGTTGACGCACTTGGAGAGCTCCTCGCCGTCCATAACCTGGACGGTCTTGAGCTCAAAGAAGCGAGAACCGGCCACATAAGAGGCCACGATGTTCTGGGCCAGCTGCGTATTGGGACCGGCAGCCGGGCCAAACGGAGTCTCGATGCGCTCGTCAAAAATGGGAAGCGCACCCTCCTGGTTGGTCGTGACCATCTTACGCACGCCAAAGATGGCGTCCTGGGTCTTGTGCTCCTCGATGATCCAGTTCATCAGCTGCGAAAACGGGATCGGCCTCATGATGTCGCTCATAGTGAGCTCCTCTCTGTAACGCCCGGCGAGACCGCGCGGCGGGCGCAAATACGGTGTAGCGCTAGCACAGCGCCGGCGACCCCGCGGAGGCCGCCTATGCGCGCGTCGGATGCGGCGAAACATCCGACGCGCGCGAATCTCCAATTGGAATTAGTACACGCGATCGTTGAGCGTGCTCCAGAGCTTCTTGGACTCGGCCATGGTCCACGCGTTGATCTTGTCCTCATCAATCCCAACGAACTCACGATCCTTGTACAGGACGCGGCCGTTGATGATGGTGGTGCGGCAGTTTTTGCCCATCATGCCAAAGAGCATGTGGCCGTCGATATTCTCCTCGCTCAGCGGCGTAAAGGGCTTGTAGTCCATGACGATGACATCGGCGGCAGCGCCGGCCTCGAGCACGCCGAGCTTGCGATCGAAGTACTTGCTCGCCATCTTGGCGTTGTTCTCGAACAGCATCGTCATGGCCTCGCACCAGCCCACGTTGGGCATGGCGGCGTTGTGGCGCTGAATGATCAGAAAGACCTTGAGGCTCTCGAGCATGTCGTGGGTGTAGGCGTCGGTGCCCATGCACACGGGGATGCCGCGGCGGAAGAACTCGAGCACGGGGGCGCAGCCCACGGCGTTGCCCATATTGGATTCGGGGTTGTTGACGAGCCAGGTGCCGGACTCCTTGACGATATCCATCTCGGCAGGCGTCACGTGGATGCAGTGGCCGAGCATGGTGTCGGGACCCAGCAGGTTGTGCTGCAGCAGGCGCTCGACGGGGCTGATGCCGCCGCGGTTGAGGCGGGAATCCCACACGTCATTCATGCCCTCACACACATGGATGTGGAAGCCGGTCAGGCCATTGTTGGCCTCGGCCATCTTGTCCATGGTCTCGTCCGAAAGCGTAAAGGTGGCATGTCCGCCAAACATGGCGGCGATCATGTGGTTGTCGTTATCGCGACGCTCCTTGGCGGCCCACTGGGCAAATTCGGCGTTCTCGGCAATGGCCTGGTCGCATTTTTCCTGGCCGCGGCGATCGGAGACCTCGTAGCACAGGCACGAACGCATGCCCAGCTCCTGAGCTGCATCCTTAATGGTAAAGAGGCTTCCCGGGATCTCGCAGAAGCTCGCATGGTGATCGAAGATCGTGGTGACGCCATCGCGGATGGAGTCAAGGATTGTGGCATAGGCGCTGGCCTTGGTACCGTCGAGCGTCAGGTTATCGTCGATCTTCCACCACTGCTGCTCAAGATTCTCCAGGAAGTTGGTGGGGTTGCAGCCCTTAATGGCAAGGCCACGGGCCAGACCCGAGTAGATGTGGGTGTGGCAGTTGATGAGTCCGGGCATGATGAGGTTGCCCTGGGCATCGACGTACTCGGCATCCGGGTACTTGGCCTTGAGCTCGAGCTCGAGGCCCACTTCGACGATCGTATCTCCGTCAATGGCGACCGCACCGTTGGGAATGAACGGGGCCTGAGCGTTGCGGGTAAAGACGGAACCGTTAGCGACCAGAAGCATGAATGCTCCCTTCAACATCAGGGGCGGGGTTTGACACCTCTGACATAGCGGAGTGCGAAGCGCCGGCCTACACCGGAAACGGGCCCTCTCCCGTCAACGCTTCACCAAAGGGACAAACCCTTTGAAGTGCGGCTTGGCGCCGCATGACGTCGGCGGACGAGGCGATGCGTCCGCCGACGAATAGCACCGAATTGGTTACTTCTTGCTCTCGGGCAAGACCAGATCCACGGCAGCGTCCTTGGCAGCATCGATGTGCTGAGCCACGACCGGCGTCTGCGGAAGGATCAGGTTAAGGACAATGGCCATGATGGCGGTGGGGGTCACGGCATTGGAGCCGATGACGGTGGACACCCAGGCGGGCATACCCTCGCCGGCAAGGCAACCGCTGGCCATCCAGATACCCAGGCCAAAGACGACGGAGGTGCCGACGATGGTGGTAGTGCGCTGCGTGAGGCCCTCGCGGGTGAACATGCGCACGCCGTTCATGGTGATGGTGCCAAAGACGCCGACGGTCGCGCCGCCGATAACGGGCTGCGGGATAGCGGAAAGGACGGCAGAGAGCTGCGGGAACAGACCGGCGATGGCAAAGACGGCCGCGATGATCACAAAGACCCACTTGTTGACGACCTTGTTGGAGCAGATGATGCCCACGTTCTGGCCAAGGGCGCTGGTGGGAAGACCGCCCAGCAGGCCGCCGACCATAGAGGTGAGGCCCTGGGACACGATAGCGCCGGAGAGCTCGCGCTCGGTGGGCATACGGTCGATGGAGCCCAGGCAGGCGGCGGAGACGTCACCGATAACCTGGATGGCAACCATGGGGAACACAACAGCGAGGGTAATGCAGACTTCGGGATCAAACTCGAGCGCGTAGGGCATGAGCTTGGGAAGGGCGAAGACCTGAGCGGTGGCGACGCTGGAGAAGTCGATCATGCCAAAGGGGATCGAAACGATCATGCCAACGATCATGCCAAAGAACACGGATCCCAGCTTGAGCGTGCCCTTGCCAAAGTTGGCGAGCGCAAAGACCACGGCGAAGGTGATAAGAGCGACGCACCAGGCCTGCGGAGTGCCCCACAGCGGCGTACCCATACCGCCGGCCATATACTTGACGGCCGTGGGATACAGCGAAACGCCGATGGAGAAGATGACCGTACCGGTCACGACGGGCGGGAACAGCCACTTGATCTTGCTGTAGGCCAGACCAAAGAGGACCGCGACGGCGCCGCCGACGATCTCGCCGCCCAGCAGCGCACCAAAGCTAAAGCCCGAGGCACCCATGGCCTGCAGAGCCGGCAGGAACGCGAACGAAACGCCCATGACGATGGGCAGGCCGCCGCCGATGCGACGGAAGGGAGCGAAGGCCTGAAGGGCCGTATCGATCGCCGAAAGAATGAGCGCGACCTGGATGATGTCGGTGCTCTGCTGGCTATTAAAGCCGTAGACGCCGGCCATGATGACCGCTGGGGTAATGATGCCGGCAAACGATGCCAGTACGTGCTGAAGGGCACACGGGATCATTTCCTTAACGGGAGGCATGCCTTCGCGAGTGAACAGGGCTTCAGTGCCGTTCGTAACCGTCTCCTGGGTCATTTGACCACCAATCCTCGAAGTAGTTGTTTTCGCATCTAACGCTCTATTGTGACGCAGTGCGGGGTTGAGGTTGTGCCTTCGTTGCATATCGTATTAAAGATGATTCTCATTCTCAATAATAATTTTTTGTTATCAGACTATTCTTCGGCTGAAATAACTCGTTTCCGCAGGTCAGGAATGTGTCTGGTCTAAATAACATCTTACTTTTCTTTTGGTCGACCGTTTACCGCCAAATACCTACCGCTCATCTGTATTACGCAATGTACCTGCGAATATGTGAGTCAATAGACATCGTGTTACCATGAGAAAAAATTGTTATGAACATTTCCGATTTCACCCAAAGGAGTTGCCCGTGAACGAGACCGTACGTCGCTTTTTGCCGATGGTCGATTTTCTGGAGCAGATACTCGGCAAAAACAGCGAAATCGTGCTGCACGATTTCTCGGATCCCGACCACGCCATCGTCGATATTCGCAACGGCATCGTGAGCGGCCGTAAGATCGGCGGTCCTGCCACCGATCTGGCGCTCAAGATCATGCACGACCCCAAGTATCGCGACCTGCCGTTTATTACGGGCTACGAGGGCCGCGGCGCCGGCGGCAAAACGCTGGAGTCGGCGACGTACTTTATCCGCGAGGATAACGAGATCGTCGGTATGCTCTGCGTCAACACCGACCTCTCGACCGTGCGCTCCATCAACACCATGGCGCAGCAGCTCATGGCGTGCTTCGACGCAGCGCCGACGCGCACGGAGCCCGCCCCTATCGAGGTCGAAAGCCTTTCGGAGTCCACCCAGGAGCTCATCGATCGCAGCATTGCCGAGTTGCTGAGCGCGCGCGGGCTGGATGTAGCGTCGCTTGGTCAGAGCGACCGCGTGGACGTCATTCGCCACCTCAACGGCAACGGGGTGTTCATGCTCAAGGGCGCCGTGGCCTGTGCTGCCACCGCGTTGGGCATCTCGGAGCCCAGCGTGTACCGCTACCTGCAAAAAGTCCGCAAGGAGGGCTAACGAGCAAAATGGAGCGCGGCTCCACAAGCGATTCGTCACCTGACAAAAGACCCTGCAGCTCGCACGCGCTGCAGGGTCTTTTTGCATGTCATGTTTAGTTGTGGCCAACGCCTTAGAGAGCGGCGACGACCTCGATCTCGACCAGACCGCCAGCCGGAAGAGCGGCAACCTGGAAAGCGCTGCGCGCGGGGAACGGGGCCTCGAACTTGGAGGCGTAGATCTCGTTTACGGCAGCGAAGTCGGCAATGTCAGCCAGGTAGACTGTGGTCTTGACGACATCGGCAAAGGTGGCGCCGGCAGCGGTCAGCAGGGCCTCGACGTTAGCAAGGGACTGCTTAGCCTGGGCCTCGACGCCCTCGGGCATCTTGCCGGTTGCGGGGTCGATGCCCAGCTGGCCGGACAGGAACACCATGTTGCCGGTCTGGATGCCGGGGGAATACGGGCCGATGGCTGCGGGTGCATTATCGGAAGACACGACGGTCTTGCTCATGTTTATCTCCTTACAAGTAAAAGGGAACGGGAGCGCGGCGTTCACACCGGGAGGCACAGTTCGGTCTGAACACCGCGCTTGATTGGGATAGTACTCAAGGTTTCCGCGCGATGCAAGATTATTATCACGTTGCGAGAATATTTTATCGCCCAACGGTTTCCCCGGACCGCTGAACGGTTCTCATGTGGAGCAGCCAGTCCAAGCTGCTGAAGACTTTATCCCGCTTGGAACGCGGGCATCGCCTGCCGCGACGGCACCACTATACTTTTGAGTATCTGAGCATTTTGAAAGGCAGGATATGACCGCAACCGCCAGTCGAACCACCAACCGCAGACCCGAGCTTTTGGCGCCCGCCGGAGGGCCCGAGCCCTTTGCCGCCGCACTCGCCGCCGGGGCAGACGCCATCTACTGCGGCATGGGCAGCTTCAACGCCCGCCGCAAGGCCACCAACTTTACCGACGAGGCCTTTGAGCAGGCCTGCCGCGCCGCGCATCTGGCCGGCTCGCGCGTCTACGTCACGGTCAACATCGTCATCAAGGAATCCGAGATGAGCGATGCGCTGCAGCTCATCCATCGCTGCTCCACGCTGGGCGCCGACGCCTTCATCATCCAGGACTGGGGCCTGTTCTTTGAGGTCAAACGCACGATGCCCAGCATCGAGACGCATATCTCGACCCAGGCGAACATCCACGACGACCGCGGAACCCTTTGGTGCCGCGAGCAGGGCGCCGACCGCGTGACCCTCTCGCGCGAGCTTTCCATCGACGAGATTGCCGCCATTCACGATGCCGCGCCCGATGTGGACCTTGAGGTCTTTAGCCATGGCGCCATCTGCTTTTGCTATTCGGGCCTGTGTCTGCTTTCGAGCTTTGCCATGGCGGGACGATCGGCCAACCGTGGCATGTGCGCCCAGCCCTGCCGCTTGCCCTACGAGCTGATCGACGAGAACGGTCGCTCGCTCTCCCCTGCCGGTCGCGAGCGCGCGCTGTGCCCGCGTGACACCAACACCTCGCAGCTTGTTCGCCGTCTGTATGACGCCGGCGCCGCGTCGCTCAAGCTCGAGGGCCGCATGAAGGCGCCCGATTACGTGTACTCCATCGTTGATGTGTATCGTCACGAAATTGACGACATGCTATCCGGAGCCACCGTTGCCAAGGACGAGGAAGCCGCCCGCCAGCGCCAGCTCAAGCGCTGCTTTAACCGCGACTTTACGCACGCCTATCAGGACGGTACCTCGGGTGACGAGATGATGAGTTACGAGCGCTCCAACAACCGCGGCCAGATCGTGGGCACGGTGCTCGGCAGCCACCTGGCCAACCGCGATGTGCGCGGGCTCAAGCCCGACGACCGCCGTCGCCGCGCCGCCATCGCCCGCATTGAGTTGTTTGAGCCCGTGGGCAAGGGCGACCTGCTGGAGCTTCGCCACGACGATGAGTTCGACCAGTTCCTGACCACCATCGCCGCCGATGATGCCGCTGCCGGCGATGTTATCGAGTGTCGCGTGCCCCGTAGCATGCCCGAGGGCTGCCGCGTGCGCGTGATTCGAAGCCAGCGCGCTATTGACGCTGCCAGCGCCGCGCTCAAGCGCGATGTGCTGCGCCGCCGAGCTGTTGATGTATCCGTCGTGGCGCGCCTGGGCAAGCCGTTTACTGTCACGCTCACCTGCTGTGACGACCCCGCGCTCACCGCCACCGCCACGGGCTTCACCGTCGAGGCCGCCAAGACCCGCGCCGTCGAGGCATCCGATCTGGTTGAGCACGTCGGGCGCATGGGCTCCTCTCCCTTTGAGGCCGCGAGCTTTGACGTGGCCCTCGACGAGAGTTGCGGCATGGGCTTTTCCGCCGTGCACAAGGTGCGCGCCGCCGCTTGTAAGGCGCTGGAAGAGGCCATTCTGGCACCGTACGAGGAGCGCGCCCGCACGCTCGAGCTACCGGCGATTGTCACCAATGATTCCCGCCCCGCGCCCGAGCACTACCGCGATGAGCCGCAGATCTGCGCTACCGTCACCTCGCTCGAGGCCGCCGAGGCCGCTCGCGCGGAGGGTGCAACGCGCATCTACATGACCACCGACGCGCTCGAGGCTGTCGGACTCTCCCCTGCCGATGCATTTGAGCAGGGTATTGTGCCCGCACTCGACGAGGTCTGCCGCGCCGTTGACCACGTCCGCGTTGACCCATGGGTTGTTGCCGGCGCCACGGTCGCTATTGGCAACATCTCTGAGCTTGCCCTGGCCGCCCAGGTTGGCGCCACGGCCGAGATTCGCTCTTGCCTGCCGGTGCACAACACGCCCTGCATGGAGGCGCTTGCCGAGCGCGGAGCCGGTGCGTTTTGGCTCTCGCCCGAGATCACGCTCGACGAGATTGTCTCGCTCGGCGCCGCCGCGCCCGCGGCTCTAGGCATCACCGTCTTTGGCCGCCCGCGCGTTATGACAAGCGAGCATTGCATTCTGCAGGTTGCCAACGGTTGCATCCACGATTGTGCCAGCTGCCGCCTGCGTGCCCGTAAGCTCTCGCTCAAGAATATCGACGGAAAGGTCATGCCGGTGCGTACCGACATCCACGGCCGCTCACGCTTGTACGACGCCTACCCCATCGACCTCACGCCGCAGGTACCACAGCTGCTCGACGCCGGCATCCGTCGTCTTATGGTGGACGGCACACTGCTCGAGACGGATGAGGTGGGCCGCGCCACCGCTCGCGTCCGCCGCGCCGTCGAGGCAGCGCAAGCCGGCCGCAAGCCCGCCGCCCGCCTGCGCGGTGCCACCTCGGGCTGCATGTTTGTGGGAATCAGCTAACCGAAAGGCTTACACGTGAACGAAGAACCTCAAGTCCTCTACTGCGACGCCTGGCTCATGGCCATCGACAAGCCCGCCGGCATGATCGTCCACGGCGACGGCACCGGCGAGCGCACGCTCACCGACTACGCCAGCGACCTGCTGCTGGCGATGGGCGACGGCTTTGCCGCGACCGACATGCAGCCGCTCAACCGCTTGGACCGCGACACCACCGGCGTGGTGCTGTTCTCACTCGACAAGCAGACGCAGCCCGCCTTTGACCAGATGATCATCGACCACGCGTTCGAAAAGCACTACCTAGCGCTCGCCGAGGGCAAAATCGACTGGAACGAGAAGCTCATCGACAAGCCTATCGCCCGCGACCGCCACGATAGCCGCAAGATGCGCGTTGGCGCCAGCGGCAAGCCGTCTCAGACGCGCGTCAAGGTACTCAAGCGCCTTAAGAGCCGCCGTGGCCTGCCTACGCGCTCGTATATTGATGTCGAGCTGCTCACCGGCCGCAAGCACCAGATCCGCGTGCACCTGGCGAGCGAGCGCCATCCCCTGGTGGGCGACGACCTGTACGGGACGCCGCGTCCTTGTGGCCTCATGCTCCACGCCCACAGCGTGTCCTTTACGCATCCCGTAACCGGCGAGCACATCCACATCGAAGCCCCCTGCCCCTGGGAGCCCTAAAACCTGCCAAAAAGGGACAGGTTTATTTTGGCAGGTTTTATCCGGACAAACGTCAAAACCACCACAAAGGTTCCTGCCCCTTCGCGGTGGTTTTGGCCTTGCCCCGTCGCTAGACCGTGATGACGTTGTCCATTGCCCGGTACTTGGCGGGGACCTCGCCTGCGGTAATAATCGTTGCATCGCGGAAGTCCGCGAACTTGACGGGCGCCACCATGCCAAATTTACTGGCGTCCGAGATTACGAAGCGCTTGGCCGTATGGCGCATCGAGATACGCTTTACTTGCGCCTCCTCGATATCGGGCGCCGTGAAGCCCTGCTCGGCGGCAATGCCGTTAGAGCCCCAAAAGCCGCAGTTGAAGTTGTAACGGTCTAAGGTTGCCAAGGCATCGGGGCCAACGAGCGCCTCGGTCTCGGGTTTGAGCTCGCCGCCCAGCACCACGGTACGCATGCCGCGCAAAGCGAGATGCTGAGCATGGAGCACGGAATCAGTCACATAGGTGACACCTTCAAGGTGTGGAAGATGCTCGATGAGCCTGAGCGTCGTCGAGCCCGAGTCGATGTACACAAAGCTCTCGGGCTCCACCAGCGCCGCCGCACGGGCGCAGATACGTTCCTTGTCGTCGTTATGGAGATCGCTGCGCTCATTAAGCGTTAGGTCGCGCGTCACGTGCGCGCGCTCAAGGCTCGTCGCCCCACCGTGCACCTTGGCGATACGGTGTGCGCGATTGAGCGTCTGCAGGTCGCGCCGAATGGTAGACGCCGTCACGCCCAGGGCCTCAGCAAGCTCCGGTACGGTAACCGAGCCCGTCTGCTGCACCATCGACACGATTGCGTTGAGCCTATCTTCCGCAAGCATCGCTTACTCCTCCTCGGGGTACACGACTCCCCAATCGGCGCGAAGCTTGGTCATAAGCTCCATAACATCAGAAGTATAATCCAGAAGCTCGCGCTTGGAGTCGTCGCCGGCAACGGCCTTCTCAAGATCGGCCATCTCATAACACAGGGCGTAAGCCTCGGTGCCTGCGTGGACCTCCTCGCGGTGGCCGTCCGCAGTCCACACGATGGTCGCGTGATCGGCACGCGGATATTCGTTGACCTCGATGTAGCACTTGTCAAAGCTGATGACCGAGCGCTTGGGCTGCTTGGAGTGAAGCGTAAGGCTCACGACGCCCAGCTGCTGCTCGGCATTGCGGCAGACGATGCCGCCCGCAACATCGACTCCAGTCTCGCAGGTGTTGCCTAGAGACACGACCTCGGCGGGCTGGCTCGCCATAAACAGGCGCATGACGGACAGGGCATACACACCAATATCGAGCATGGCACCGCCGGCAAGGTTGCGATTGTAGAAACGGTTGGTCAGGTCGCCGTACTCCTTGTAGCTACCAAAGTTGAGCTGAGCGAGGTTCATGCGGCCGAACTCGCCGGCATCCATGCGGCGACGCAGCTCTTGATACAAGGGCATGTGGAGCACCGTGGTAGCGTCCATAAGGACCACGTTGTGCTCGGCGGCAATGGCACGGGCCTCATCGAGTTCAGCGGAATTGAGGGTAATGGCCTTCTCGCAGAGCACGTGCTTGCCGGCTGCCAGGGCAGCGCGCAGATAGGTGATATGAGTGTTGTGCGGGGTAGTGATGTAGACGGCGTCGATGCCAGGATCGGCGTAGAGGTCCTCAACCGTGTCGTAGACCTTCTCGATGCCATACTGCTCGGCAAAAGCCTGAGCCTTGGACAGCGTACGGTTGGCGACGCCCGCAAGCTTGCGACCGGCAAGAGCAAGGGACTGAGCCATCTGGTTGGCGATAACGCCGCAACCGATGACGGCCCAATGGAGCTCGGGAGCCGTAAAAATATCGTCGGGGAACGGCTTGTCCTGGACCGAAGCGAACGCTGCTTTGGCGGCTGCCGCGGCGTCGATCGGAGCCTGCTTGGAATCTGCCATTATGTGCCTCCTGTGTCATAGAACGCCTTGCTTTCTGACAGCTCTATATTCGCACAAACACGCGCTTCTGTGCGCGTTTTTGCGTATCTCACCGCTAAACGGTCATTGTTGTCCCGAAAACGGCGCATCTATACGCATATTCACGCAATCCCACGCACGCAAATACGCACAAATGCGAACCGGTCATTGCTCAGAGACAGGGGCTTATGCTTAGAACTCAAAAGACAGGATGATCCGCTTCGCCTCGTCGCTCATGGCGCGCTGCAGCTCTAAGGACCGTCCCAAACTGCCGACAGAAAAGGAACGTTCCAAACTGCAGACAGAAAAAGAACGTCCCCAGGCGCCGGCATTTCAAGAGTACTCATTTAAGTCTGTCCCCAATGAGTGGGAGTAATCAGAGACCCTTTGCGAGGGAGGCCGGACGTGGCCTTCCTCGTTTTTATTCATGGACTTTAGTCCGTGCCGCGCGGCACGCGCGGCATAGAAAGCCACCCGCTCAGCGGGTGGAGGCCAATTTCCGTTACGCGACAAAAACCTTCCCCCTAGCATGAGGATTGTTCAGGTCATCATACTAGGGGGAGGTGATTGCTGTGGCCCAGAAAGCCAACAGCCTCGCGTACACGAAATGGCTGTGCAAGTACCGCATCGCACCGAGGTCAAGCTCATCGCCGCCATCGTCGAGAAGCACCCCAAGGTGCGCTTTGCCGCGAGCCGCACCTCGGCCCACGCCGACCTCTACGACCGCATGGAGCAGGCCCTGTGCGAGCGCGTGGCCAACGCGGTGGAGGTCGTCCGCTCCGACATCAGCCCCGCGCTTCTTGTCCACACCGGTCCAAACCTCGTGGGTGTGGCGGTCCAGGGACTCTAGCGGAGGCGGGGCGTCCTGCCCCAAAAACAAATGCAAAAGACGAGCACTTCTTGCCGCTCAATTGGCAAGAAGCGCTCGTCTTTTCTTAACGCGTTGTATGGCGGAGAGAGCGCAAGTTACGCGAGCGCCCTTCTTGCCAGCTCGGCCGCGCCGAGGATTCCTTGGTCGCCGCCGCAGCCCGGGGCGCAGATGTAGCTCTCCATGTCCTTAAGCTCGGCGGTCTGGATGTAGCCACCCAGATATTCGAGGGTCTTCTTGCGGACGATGCCGTAGAGCTGCTCCTGGTGCATCACGCCGCCGCCGAGGACGATGCGGCGAGGCGAGTACATGAGCACGAGGTTCGCACACATCTGCCCCAGATAATCCCCCTCGAGCGCCCACACCTCATCGTTGTCCGCGAGCTCGGCCGCGGGCTTTCCCCAGCGCGCGGCGATGGCGGGGCCGGAGGCGAGGCCCTCGAGACAGTTCGCGTGGCTCGGGCAGACGCAGCGTCCCTCCTCGGTGGGACGGGTCCTTACCAGCATGTGGCCGGCCTCGGGGTGCAGCATGCCGTGAAGGAGCCTGCCCGCGCACATGACGCCCGCGCCCACACCGGTGCCGATGGTCACGTAGACGGCGTCCTCGAGCCCCTTGCAGCAGCCGAAGACCACTTCGCCGAGGCAGGCAACGTTCACGTCCGTGTCGTAGGCCACCGGAATCCCGAGGGCGTCGGCGAACGCGGCGCGAAGACCATAGCCTCGCCACGCGAGCTTGGGGGTCTGCAGGATGGAGCCGTAGCGCTCGTCGGCGGGGTCGACGCAGGTCGGGCCGAAGGCGCCGATGCCCAACGCGTCCACATCGCGGGCGGCGAACCACTCGATCATCTGCGGGACGGTCTCGGCGGGCGCAAGCGTCGGGGTCTCCATACGGTCGAGGACCTCGCCGTCGCCGGACACCACGGCACAGACCATCTTGGTCCCGCCGGCCTCGAGGGCGCCGAGCCTCATTTGCTTTTCGCTCATGTGATCCTCCTTGCAAAGGGGCGCCCGCAGCCATGGTCAACCGCGGGCGCCCATAACGTTGGCATGTTTCGAGGCGACCCTACCTGGGCACGCGGTCCTGCCTTGCGGCAAACGGGGCGAGCACGGCGTGCGGCTCGCTTTGGTACCAGTAGGCGACGGTGGAGATGTCGTCCTCGCGCTCGTAGAGCTTGATGTCGTCGTTGCCGAGGTCCTGGAATGTCACGCGCAGGTCCTCCTTGAACGAGATCGGGTCGGGAAGGTGCCACCTGTAGAGACCGTGCCTGGGCAGCGCGTCGTCGTTGGTCGCGAGCATCGGGTTCGGGTTCGGCTTGCCCGCGCTGAAGCGGTCGCGCGTGGCGTCGCGCGTCGAGCGGTACGGGTAGCCGGCGAACAGCGTGTTGAAGCACTGCGCCTCGGGCAGCGCGTGGGGCGGCCTGTCGAGAAAGGCCCAGGCACCGCCGAAGTAGTCCTCGGCTCCCGTCGAGGTGACCGTGGGGAACTCCTCGTCGCCGTCGAGGAAGAACTTCATCTCGCCCTCGCCCCACCAATAGCGCTCCAGGGCGCACAGGGCCATGTAGGTGCCGACGTAGTAGCCCTTGCCGCGCACGCCGTCGAGCACGGTGTAGTCGACGCCCCTGCGGGTGCTGCGCTCGCGGTTAAAGCGAGCGTGGAAGTACATGGCGTCGTCCGGCACGTCGGTGAGCGCGTAGTTGAACGTGTAGAAGATGTACTTAATGAACCCGGGGTGCTCGCTCGTAAGCGTGACCTTGGCGTGCTTCCTGAAGGGCATCTCGAAGTAGCAGTTCATGCCGCCCGTCGGGTTCACGCAGATGGGCATTGAGTTGACAATGGCGCGCTCACCGAAGCCGTTACAGAAGAAGTCGCCGACAGGGCACTCGACCGAGGGGGTCTCCTCGTCGTCCCAGTAGAAGCGCAGCACGAGGTCGCGCATGACGAAGCTGCCGGCGGCGGTCTTGTCGGGGACGGTCATCCAGATGTGGCGGATGATGCCGGGGCCCTCGATGTCCGCGAGCGTGATGGTCTCGCCGGACTCAAGGGGCACGCAGCACGAGCCCTTGCGGCCGACGCCGAGGTGGCTGGCCGACATGGCGGCGCGGCCCTTCTCGCCCGTGATGTTCTCGGGGGTGATGGCGCGGCTTTCCTCACCGCCGTGCATCCACACGTCCTTAAGGAACTCTCTCATCGTCGACCTCCTCTATTCGTCGTCGTCGCACTCGGCAGAACTGACACCGTTCACGTAGATGATCTGCTGGCGCGCCTCGTTGACGAGGGCATCGAAGTCGAGCTTCTCGTCGGGGCGCGCGAGCGCGACCGTCATGGCGAGCGGGAGGTTGACACCCGCGATCACGTGGATCCGGTCGGAGGCGAAGCGGGAGAAGCGCTGGTTCACGCTGCCGCCGAACGCGTCGGTAAGGACGACGACCTCGTCAGTGCCCGAAAGAGCCGCCTCGACCGCCGCGTCGAGCCCCTCGCCGTTGTCGTTCACGTAGGCGCACACGGCGTTGACGGCGTCGCCCTTACCCGTAAGGAACTCGAGGGTGTCCTTGAAGCCCTGGGCGAGAAGGGAATGGCTCGCCACAACTATCTTTCTCATTGATTCACCAATCTCTTGGGTCGAAGCTAAGCGAGGATGCCGGCGGCGGAGGCGACCATCGCGAGGACAATCACCACGAGGATGAGGGCCGTCATGCTCGCGTTCTTCTTGGTAAGAAGGTAATACGCGCTTCCCGTGATGGCGGCGGGGATCATGGCAGGCAGGATCTTGTCGAGCAGCGGCTGGATCTCCATCGCGACGTCGCCGAAGCTGAAGCTAATCGGGCAGGTGACGCCGATGACCGAGGCGATGAGGCAGCCGACCACGGTGAGGCCGAGCACGGAGGCGGCGGCAGTGAGGTTGGGAAGCTTCTCGCTGAAGTCGGTGACGAGCTTCACGCCCTGCTTGTAGCCGAACTCGAGGGCGTGCATGCGGACCCAGAAGATGGCCAGGATGAGCGCGAACCAGATGCCGGCTCCCACGGGGTTGCCCTCGATGGCCATGTAGGCGGCGATGGAGCCCATGATGGTCGGGATCATGGTCATGAGCAGGGAGTCGCCGACGCCGGCGAGCGGTCCCATGGTGCCGATCTTCAGGTCTTGGACGGCGTCCGCCGCCGCTAGGCCGTCGCGCTCCTCCATGGCCACGCAGGCGCCAAGGATGATGGCGGCGAGCCAAGGCTGGGTGTTGTAGTAGCGGAAGTGGTTGTTGAGCGCTTGCTTATAGTCCTCGTCGTTCGTGTAGATCTTCCTCAGGACCGGCGAGAGGGCGTAGGCGACTGAGGCGCCCTGCTGGGTCTGGTAGTTGAAGGTGCACACGCTCATGAGCCAGCGCCAGTTCGCGTTGCGCAGGTCCTTCTTGGTGACCTTGTAGCCGGAGGGCTTGCCCTTGGCGACGGCGGTGATGTTCTCGTTTTCCATGGTTACTCATCCTCTCCGATGAAGGCGTCTGCGGAAGCGTGGGCGGCGAGCTCGGTGTCCCTCTCGGCGCGCTGGTAGAACGCGATCGCGAGGGCAAAGCCGACGATGGCGGCGCCGATGATGGGCACGTTCAGGAAGGCCGAGAGGAAGAAGCCGGCGAGCAGGTACTGGAAGTACTTGCCGGTGGGCATGTAACGCAGCAGCATCGCGATTCCGACGGCCGGGAGCATCTTGCCGGCGAGGGTGAGGCCGGAAAGGAACCACTGGGGCATAACCTCGAGGAGCCAGTTGACGGCGGGCTGGCCGAGGGTCACGGAGACAAAGACGGGCAGGGCGGCGCACAGGCCGAAGAGCACGGGGCAGACCCACAGGATGGCGTTCATCTGCTTGAACTTGCCCTCGTCGCAGAACTTCTGGGACTTCTCGACGACAAAGCCGTTGAGGATCTTGACGATGACGTCGAGCTGGATGCCGAGCATGCCGACCGGCAGGCCGATGGCGAGGCCCGTGTCCGCGCCCAGGGTCACGCCGTAGGCGGTGGCGATGATGGCCATCGTGCCGTAGTCGGGAATCGACGAGCCGCCGAAGCCCGCGACGCCGAGCTGCATGAGCTGGATGGTGCCGCCGATGACGAGGCCGGTCTGCCAGTCGCCCATGACGACACCGGTGATAAGGCCCCAGAAGACGGCATAGTTGACGAAGATCATCGGGATGCCGTAGTAGTCCACGTGCTTGATGAAGGCCAGCAGGGTCAAAAGGACGACCTGCAGGATAGTGAAGTTGACCATGATCCCTCCTTAGATGAGGTCGGCGACGGAGACGGGCTTGTCGGCGGGCACGAACTGTGCCGTCACCTTGACGCCGCGGGCGATGAGCGCCTTGTAGCTCTGGACGTTCTCGGCGGAGGCATAGGCGCGCTGGGTGAGCTGGACGCCGCCCTCCTTGACAAGAGAGCCGCCGACGATCAGCGACGGGAGCTCGATGCCCGACTCGACCAGGTGAAGGATCGTCTCGGGCTCCTTGGCGATGACAAAGACCTTCTCGCGGTCGTACTTGCCCGCCGCGAAGTTCTTGAGCGCGGTCTGCTCGGAGATGATCGAGACGGCCATGCCCGCGGGGCGCGCCATCCTCATGGTGGACTTCAGGACCTCGTCGCCGGCGACCTTGTCGTCGATGACCATGACTCGGGTCGCGCCCGACACCGGGGCCCACTGCGTCACGATGATGCCGTGAAGCAGGCGATTGTCGATTCGTGCCATAACAACACTCATGTTTGCTCCTATCAAATGAAGTTTTACGTTCGGTACTGCCTCGGCGCTATCCGGATTCGCGCCGGGCAAGGGGTTATCGGATTATTGAGGACGCGCGGTCAGCTCGCGGCGGCGCGGGGAAGGTCACTCGTCGAGCAGGAGGTCCGAGGAGCCGAGGCGCTCTTCTCGCGCCGGGGCGGCGCTCACGCTTATGTAGTCGAAGACATATGCGATCTCGCTTACGGGAACCTCTACGCGATAGCGCGTCGAGATACTCGAGAAGCTCTGCCTGAAGGACTCGATGAAATCGGCGCGTTCCTCCTCGAAGCGGTCCTGGCCAACGTAGGTCTCAATGGGGTTTCTGGTAACAAGGCGCTCGACGAGACAGCAGAGGTGAACGTAGAGCCCAATGATGGCGTTGCTGCCGATCTTCTCGCCTGTCCTGCGCTGAAGCTCGTGCACGGCGCTCTCGATCTCATGGAATAGCCGCTCCGGGTCGAGGATGGTGATGGAGCGGATGACGTTCTGCAGCGTCATGTTCGAGAGCAACTTCTCGTGGAAAGAAGAGAGCTCGGAAGCGTCAAGCCACCTGCCGAACACGGCATCAACCTTAGAGGCGGACGCCGTCGACATGATGTCCTCGAGGGCGACGAAGGGAACGGAGGCGACCCCGGGGTCTCCCGTGCCGATGACGGCGCAGACGCGGTGCTCGGAGAAAACGGCGTCGTTCGACCCGTTCGCGACGAGCTGCTTGAAGGGCCTCGTGAGCAGGCGCGCGCCTATGGTGCGCGGGAGGCTCTGCGAGACGAGCTGGCGTATCCTTTCCGCGGCGTCGACCCCAGACTCGGAGCAGAAGACGATGGCGTCCTCACGGTTGACGCGCTCGATCACCTTGCAGTGCGTCACGCACGCGGCGGTCGCGTCGCCAAGAACCTCGGCGATGGACTTGCCGCCGAGCAGCCCAGCCCCGATCTCGAGCGCAAGACCGGTAGAGACGTTGTTCACCACGCCGATAGTGGAGTCGGTAACGTTCTCGAGGGCCTTATAGGCCTCCTCCAAGGAGCCCATGTCGACGAGGAACACGACCCCGGTGCAGTAGGAATGGCGGTCGACGAGGCGCTGGAGCGGACCGACGATGTCCTTCAGCTGCTGGTCGTAGGGCATGTCGACCGCCTCGTACACATGCATGCCGAGCATACGGTTCGCCGCGTCGGCGATGCTCGTCGCCGTTGAGTAGCCGTGGGACAAGATGACGCAGAGCGTCCGAAGGGCCTTCGCATCGCGAGACTCCGATGCGACGCACAGCGTCAGAAGCGTCTTCGTGAAGTGATCGAGCGAGATTCCAAGCGCCCCTTCCACGTCTGCGGCGACCTGATCGGAGACACTCGAGGCAAACGGCAATTCGGAGGTCACGGCACCGAGGAGATGGGAGATTTGCTCCGCACAGGCAGACTTTCGCTTAGCCAGGCCGATGCCCGGCCACAACTGCAGGCAAATCTCCTGGGCCAGTAGAAAAGCGACCTTCCTCGAAAGCTCGATGCCATAAGAAGAGCCTGCGTCGGCAAGGACCGCGCCCACGACGCGCTCGAAGGCGCGCGACCTCGAGGAGGTAACGCCGCGGCCGAAGATCAAGTGATCCTCAACGCCGCGCGCAGCGGAGACAGCTTGCGAGACGAGCTCGGAGACAGAAAGCTCCCCGGCGCAGAATCGCTCATCGAGGGAACACAGGGCATCGAGCGCCTGCTCGACCGGCCCTGTGCTCTCGGCGGCATCCAGAGACGCGTCGATCAGAACGCCATCGTCGGGCTGTTGATCGATCTGCGCGGAGGAGAGGAGCCCACTGGGAAGAAGATACGGGCGAACGACGACGTAGTCGCCCTCGCGATTGAGGAACGCTTTGGCGCAGCAGTTCGTCACGCAGGCGCGCAAGCCGGCGATGTTATCGGAAAAGTCCGCGTTCACGAGGCAACGGTATGCGCCGCGGCTGATCTTCACATCAGAACCGATTCGGCACCCCTCGCTGCGTAGGAAGCTCAAGATGAGATCCTCGCGCTCCTCGGGGGTCCGCTCCTTGAGTGAGGGGACGCGGGCACAGATGGGCATTTTGCTGTAGGCCGAGGAAACCTTCAGGTCATCGGCGGAAAGCGTCGTCGAAAGAACGAGGCGAGCGCGCGGCGCATCCTGGGAGGCATCGAGCCCGAGAGCCGTCGCAAGGCAGTGCTCCATCGCAGAGGGAGAGAGTGTCTCGATGCCGTTGACAAAGACCACACCCCCGTGCGATTTCGCGATCGACTCGTCAAGAAGCCCGTTGAACGAGGCGGCGTCCGGGACCCCGGCACAGTCGATGCGCACATAGGAGGAGTCGCGGGACAGCAAGCCCTGGTTCTTGCCGTACTCGTACACAAGGCGAGAAAGGAAAGACTTACCGACACCCACGCCGCCGCTCAAGAGGATGGGCAGGCCAAACGGAGGGTACTGAACCGCAGCCTTGCACTGCTCGACAACGGAGCTGAGGCTCATGTCGAAGCCCACGGCACGCGCGAAGTCGCGGTGATCGGCGATTCCCGTCGCCTGGATGAGGTCGGCGAGCGAGGCGTACTCGCTTGCAGAGAGCTTTACCTGAAAACGCTTCTGGAACGCGCGGCGATGAAAATAACGGACAGGCCTGCCCGCCACCTTAACCACAAGACCGGCGCGAACAAGGTCGTTGAGGTACTGGCTCGCCAGGCTCCTGGAGATGATGAGCGTCTCGGCGATGTCGGAGGTGGACAGACGGGCAAGGTCGTCGAGCGAGACGGCAGAGGTGAGGGCCTCGAGATGCTCGAGAATCCTGTCCCTCATGTCGACGGGTTTCTTTGCCAAGCTGTCCTGTGTGGTCTTGTCCATGACTTCTTACCTCCTCGTACAAGGAGTATAAGGGGAGAACAGAGAACGGAAGGGGGCGCGTGGGGGAATCAACAGCTCCGAGGAAAAGTCCACCACTTGAGGGGCAGAAAACAACGGCCATTGAACATTCAGGGCCGACGCTCAACACTTCGGCTCGACACTTCGCTTTGGAAAGGGCCCGGCGCGCCGGGGTCCCAACATAAAGAAGGGCCCCGGCGCGCAGGGCCTAAAGCTTAACCATGCGCGCGGCGATGCGGGCGCAGTCGCAGGCGGCCTTCTTCTCGAAGGTGTTGTAGTCGACGACCCGGCCCTCGGCGCAGGGCTTGTCGCTGATGGCGCGCACGACGACGAGGGGCACGCCGTTGAGATAAGCGGCCTGCGCGATGGTGCAGCCCTCCATCTCGCAGCACAGGTCGCCGAAGGTCGCGAGGATTCGCTCCTTCTGTTCCGCGGGCGAGACGAACTGGTCGCCGGAGACGACGCGGCCCTTGAGGACCTTAATGTCGGGGGCGACGGCGGCCGCGGCGGCGCACGCCGCCAGCAAGGGCCGGAACGGATCGCGCAAGATCAAGGCGTCGCCCGGGAGGTCGGGCGTTACCGTCAGCCGGCGCCGCGTCTGCCGCATCATGAGGGAGAACGGCCTGGCCGGCGCATACGGCAGGAAGAGGTTCAAGGTGCACCCCGGGGCGGTCAACGAGGCCGACGTGTCGAACGTCGTCGCGCGCGGCTTCGGCGGCAGGGCGCCGTGCACCCATATATGCAGCGACTTGGCCTGCGTGCGCGTCGGGGCGTCGTGGAACTACGTCTGCCTGCTCGTCGACCTCTGCAACGGGGAGATCGTCGGCCACTCCGAAGGACCGAGGAGGGACGCGCGAGCTCCGAGTCAAGCTCTTGGATTACGTGCACTGGTACAACAACTTCAGGATCCACTCGACGCTGGGCTACATGTCGCCGGTCGAGTTCAGGGAGGCGGGGCCGTCCCTCCCGGAATCGTCCAAATAAGTGTTGCCAATCCATAGCCAATCCAGCCATCATCTTCGCGAAGGCGGACGTCAGGAAAAGCTCGGCTTGAGCTCGGTCGGACGCGGTCTGTGGGGCATCATTCAGGCTCAGGGGGTCTCCTTGTCTTCTTCGGTCGCAACCTGAATGATAGGGACGGCCCCTTCTCTCTTTCCCCTTCGTTTTCGACGCGTCACCCTCTCGGCGGGCTTAAGGCCCGCGCTCGCGGGTGCAGGGGCTACGCCCAAACCCCAAAAACGTAACGCCGTGCTCGAAGCGTTTCCGGACGTCAGCGTAATCTCAAATCCCGTTCGTCAACTCATGGGCAAGCCACCTGAGACTACTCATTTCTCCTACTGGCAATGAAGACCTGCGACCTGCAGTTTTGCAAACTGCTTGAAAGCCACATGCGTTGATTCACTTCCTATTGCAGCTGGCGGCTTGCACGCGAAAAGGCATTTAAGTTTCAAAACGGGCGTTTTCGGCGCTATCGAGCCTCCAAAGGCATCCCGCCGCGCCCTTTGGGACAAAAACAAAAACTCAAAGCCCTGAGTTCGAAAATAGTTTTTGGAGTTGTCCCGACTTTTGTCCCCGAAGCCGACGAAACGCGACAGGGTATCACCTGGCGGCACTCGATTCGAGACGGCACCGAAAACTGGATGCAACCGGAATGACGGGACGGCAGAACCGAAGCCATCGAGTGGGGATAGAAAAAGGCCCGGGTGCCGTGGCATCCGGGCCTTTGCTAGCAACTTGATGTTGCGGGCAGCTTAGAACTTGTGGCCGCACTTCTTGCAGACGCGCAGCTTGTTCTTGCCGTCCTTCTCGTGACCGACGCGGGTAACCTTACCGCACTCGGGGCAGACGAGATTGACGTTGGAGGCGTCGATGGGAGCCTCCTGCGAAACGATGCCGCCCTGCTGGTTGGCAGCGTTGGGCTTGACGGCCTTCTTGACGACCGAAACGCCCTCGACAACGACCTTGTTCTCGGCGGGGAGAGCACGCAGGACAACGCCCTGCTTGCCGCGATCCTTACCAGAGAGAACCTGGACCTTATCGCCCTTCTTGATATACATATATCTCCCCTAACTACAGGGTCTCGGGAGCGAGCGAGACGATCTTCATGTACTTCTTGTCACGAAGCTCGCGAGCGACGGGCCCGAAGATACGGGTGCCGACGGGCGAACCATCGTTGTTGATGACAACACAGGCGTTCTCATCAAAGCGAATGTAGGAGCCATCCTTGCGGCGGATCTCCTTAACGGTGCGAACGACGACGCAACGGACAACGTCCTTCTTCTTGACGTTGGCGCCAGGGGTAGCCTCCTGGACAGCACCGATGAACACATCGCCGATGCCTGCATAACGACGCTTGGAACCGCCAAGCACCTTGATGCAGCGAATCTTGCGAGCGCCGGAGTTGTCGGCGACGTTCAGCATGGTTTGCATCTGAATCATGGTAGATGTTCCTCCGAACTAAGAACCGAAGAGAGGTGCGCAGCCTGTATACGGCCCGTGGTATGCAAGCCAGGCATACGCACATCTTCGGAAACGTACAAGTCGTAAGAGCGACTGCTTATTTAGCGCGCTCGACGACCTCGATGAGGCGCCAACGCTTCATCTTGGACATAGGACGGGTCTCCATAACGCGGACGGTGTCGCCCACGCCAGCCGTGCACTCCTCGTCGTGAGCGTGCAGCTTCTTGGAGCTGGTCATCATCTTGCCGTACTTGGGGTGACGCTTGCGCTCGGTGATGGTGACAACAATGGTCTTGGCACCGGAGACGGAGGTAACGACACCCGTACGGACCTTACGCGAGTTACGCGAATCAGTCATGTTCTCTCCTTAGGTCCTACTCGGCGACAGCGGACTTCTCCGCTGCGATCTCGCGGGCGCGCTGCTCCGTGAGGACGCGAGCGATGTCCTTCTTCACGGTGTTGACGCGAGCGGTGTTGTCCAGCTGGCTGGTGGCCATCTGGAAACGAAGGTTAAAGAGCTCGGCGCGCATTTCCTTCAGCTTCTCAACGAGCTGAGCGTCCGAGAGCTCACGAATCTCTGCGGGCTTCATTAGTTCTCCTCCTTGGCGGCGGCGGCGTCCTCAGCAGCCCACTTGGCCTCGAGAGCGGCCTCCTCAGCCATCTCCTTCTCGATGCGCTGCTCAGCGTTCTTGGCAGCAACAATCTTGGTCTTGATGGGAAGCTTGTGCTGTGCAAGACGCAGAGCCTCGCGAGCGACCTCCTCGGGCACGCCCTTGACCTCGAACATGATGCGGCCGGGCTTGACGACGGCCACCCACTCCTCGGGATTTCCCTTACCAGAACCCATGCGAGTCTCGGCAGGCTTCTTGGTGATGGGCTTATCGGGGAAGATCGTGATGTAGACACGACCGCCACGCTTCATGTAGCGGGTCATGGCAATACGAGCGGCCTCGATCTGACGGTTGGTGATCCAATGGGCCTCGAGAGCCTGGATACCAAACTCGCCGAAATGCAGCTCGGTATTACCCTTGGCCTGGCCCTTCATGGAGCCACGCTGCACCTTGCGGTGAAGAATACGCTTAGGGGCAAGCACTACTGACCCCTCCTCTCGGAGTTACGACGACGAGGACGGGAAGAGCCCTCGAGTGCAGGGTTGGGAACAGGCTGGCCCGGGAGCTTCTCGCCCAGGTAGATCCAGACCTTCACGCCGCAAGCGCCCATGGTGGTGCTGGCGACAGCCGTGCCGTAGTCGATCTTGGCACGGAGGGTGTGCAGAGGCACGCGACCCTCGCGGTACCACTCACGACGGCCCATCTCGGCACCGCCGAGACGACCGGAGCACTGGATACGGATGCCCTTAGCGCCGGCCTTGCGGGCAGACTGGACAGCCTTGCGCATAGCGCGACGGAAGGCAACGCGGCCCTCGAGCTGCTCGGCGATAGACTGAGCAACGAGGTTGGCGTCGAGCTCGGGGCGCTTGATCTCGACAACGTCGACGGAGAGCTGGCCCTTGGAGACGCCAGCGACCTTCTCGAGCTCGGTGCGGAGGGTATCGATCTCGGCACCCTTCTTACCGATGACAACGCCGGGGCGAGCGGTGAGGATGATGACCTTCACCTTGTCGCCAGCGCGCTCGATCTCGACGCGGGAGACAGCTGCGCGGGAAAGACGCTTCTCGAGGTACTTGCGGATCTCGAGATCGTTACCGAGGGTCTTAGCGTAATCCTTCTCTGCGAACCAGCGGGAGCGCCAGTTCTCGGTGATGCCAAGACGGAAGCCGGTGGGGTAGACTTTCTGACCCATACAGCTTTACGCCTCCTTTCGAGGAGCAACGACGACGGTGATGTGGGAAGTACGCTTCAGAATGCGAGAAGCGGAACCCTTGGCGCGGGGACGGATGCGCTTAAGCGTCGGACCCTCGTCAACATAGGCAGCGGCGACAACCAGGTTGTCGGCACGCAGACCGTTGTTGTTCTCGGCGTTCGCAACGGCGGAACGGAGAACCTTCTCGACATCCACGGCGACGGCGCGGTCGCAGAAGTGGAGGATGTCGAAGGCCTGAGCGACAGGCTTGCGGCGGATCAGATCGACCACCAGGCGGGCCTTGCTGGGGGAAACACGCACGTACTTAGCGACGGCGCGAACCTCGGTGGCCTCAGTTTCAATAGACTTAGTTGCCATTTACGGTTAACCCCCTATTTGGCCTTGTGGCCACGGAACGTACGAGTCGGCGCGAACTCGCCGAGCTTGTGACCAACCATGGACTCGGTAACATACACGGGCACATGCTTGCGGCCGTCGTGGACGGCGATGGTGTGACCAACCATCTCGGGGAAGATGGTGGACGCGCGGGACCAGGTCTTCACGACGTCCTTCTTGCCAGCCTCGTTCATCGCGGTGATACGCGAGAGAAGGCGAGTCTCCACGAACGGGCCCTTTTTGAGACTTCTGCTCATAAGTGCTTTCTCCTAAAACTCGGTATCCGAAATTACTTCTTACGGCGACGAATGATGTGCTGGTTCGAGACCTTCTTCTTCTTGCGCGTACGAAGGCCCTTCGTCGGCTTACCCCAGGGGGTAACAGAGGGACGACCAGAGGTGTGGTTCTTGCCCTCGCCACCGCCGTGCGGGTGGTCGACAGGGTTCATGACGGTACCGCGGACGGTCGGGCGCACGTTCATGTGACGCTTACGGCCGGCCTTGCCGATGACGATGTTGGCGTGATCGGCGTTGCCGACCTCACCGACGGTGGCGCGGCAGGTAACGAGGATGCGGCGCATCTCGGAGGAAGGCATACGGACGATAGCGTACTTGCCCTCCTTACCCATCAGCTGGCAGGAATTACCGGCGGAACGGGCGATAGCAGCGCCCTTGCCCGGCTGGAACTCGACGGCGTGGATGAGCGTACCGACGGGGATGTCGGCGAGGGGCAGAGCGTTGCCCGGCTTGATGTCGGCGTCAGAACCGGACATGATGGTCTGACCGACCTCGAGGCCCTTGGGGGCCAGGATGTAGCGCTTCTCACCGTCAGCGTAGTGCAGCAGAGCGATGCGAGCGGAACGGTTCGGATCGTACTCGATCGTGGCAACCTTGGCGGGCACGCCGTCCTTGTTGCGCTTGAAGTCGATCACGCGGTAACGACGCTTCACGCCGCCGCCCTGGTGGCGGGTGGTGATGCGGCCGTTGTTGTTACGACCGGCCTTCTTGGGCAGGGGCTCGAGAAGAGACTTCTCGGGCTTGGTGCAGGTGATCTCGGAGAAATCGGAGATCGTCTGCCAACGCCTACCAGCGGAGGTCGGCTTAAGGTGCTTTACAGCCATTACAATCCCTTTCAATAGGAATCCGTTAGCCATCGCAGACAGGGATTCGAGGTTCTGCCTCGGGTGCGATGACACCGGACGTATACACGGTTCCGGGCGTGTCCATTTTATACGCCCGAAACCTTGAGCTCTCGCCTCCCCTATTTGGGAGGCATGAGCTCACTCAACAGCAGCGAGTCTTAGGCCTGGTTGCCAAAGACCTCGATGGTGTCGCCCTCGGCCAGCGTGACGATGGCCTTCTTCCAAGAACGGGTCTTGCCGGCGACATAGCGCACGCGCTTGGTCTTGGGCTTGACCGTCAAGGTGTTCACGCGAACGACCTTGACGCTGAAGATCTCCTCGACAGCGTCCTTGATCTGATACTTGTTAGCATCCTTGGCGACCTCGAACGTGTACTTGTTCTGCTCCATGCCGGAGAAGGAACGCTCGGACACGATCGGACGGATGATGATCTCGTGGGCGGTCATTTATGCAAGCACCTCCCCGAAGTGAGCGGCGATGTCGGCGGGCATCAGCACAGCGTTGTTGTTGACGAGATCGTAGGTGTTGGCCTCGTCAGCGGTGATGATGAACGTCTTGGGAATATTGCGGAACGACAGGTAGGCGTTGACGTCCTCATCGCGAACGATGATGGTCAGACGCTTGCCCTCAAGGCCAAGAGCCTTGAGCATGGCAACGGCAGCCTTGGTGGAAGGCTTCTCGAAGCCGTAGTCGTCGACGAGCACGAGCTCGCCATCGGCCAGCTTGGCGGACAGCGCGGAGCGCATAGCCAGCTTGACCTCCTTGTTGTTCATACGCTTAGCGTAGGAACGGGGCTTGGGGGCGAAGACAACGCCACCGTGACGCCACTGGGCAGCACGGATGGAACCCTGGCGGGCACGGCCGGTGCCCTTCTGACGCCAAGGCTTCTTGCCGCCACCGGAAACCTCAGAGCGGCCCTTAGCGGACTGGGTGCCCTGACGCCAAGAGGCCATCTGGCACTTGACGATGTGGTGCATAACGTGGATGTTCGGCTCGATGCCGTACACCTCAGCGGCGAGCTCGGCCTCGGCGACCTTCTTGCCCTCGCTGTTCTTTACTTCAAACTTTGCCATTTAAGTGTTCTCCTTGGTATGACGCTGGGCTAAATGGGCTGGGCCCTTAGGCCATACGGATGGCGACGAGACCATTCTTGGCACCCGGGACAGCGCCCTTGACCAAGATGAGGTTCTGCTCGGCATCGATGCGGACAACGGAAAGGTTCTTGACGGTAACGCGCTCGTTACCCATGTGACCGGCCATCTTGACGCCCTTGAGGACGCGCGCAGGATAGGCGCACTGACCGATAGAACCGGGGTGACGCTGGAAGTGAGAACCATGCGTCATAGGACCGCGGCGCTGACCCCAGCGCTTGATGCGACCCTGGAAGCCCTTACCCTTGGAGGTACCGATGACGTCGACCTTCTCGACATCAGCGAAATCAGCGACGGTGACGACCTCGCCGACCTTGTGCTCCTCGCCGTTCTCGACGCGGACCTCACGAAGGAAGCGGACAGGCTCGACGCCAGCCTTGGCGAAGTGACCAGCCATGGGCTTGTTCACGTTCTTGGCCTTGATGTCGCCGAAACCGATCTGGACGGCGTCATAGCCGTCGGTTGCCTGAGTTTTAACCTGCGAGACAGCGCAGGGGCCAGCCTGGATGACCGTGACGGGAACGACGTTATCGTCCTCGTCCCAAACCTGGGTCATGCCAATCTTGCGGCCGAGAATCATGCTGATCAAGATATGATCCCAACTCTCGCGTGGTCTTGGGACAATGCGTACACCACCGAGCGTACGCCCCTAGAGGACCACTACTTACACGACGTGCTCCCCAGTCTTGTATTGCGCCCGGACTACCTGACAACCCTATTAAGCAGGCATTTTGTCCAGCCAGAATACTCCCCTGGTTTCACACAGCTGTTTAGTATACACGGCTGCGGGCGTATCCATCGAGATTCATATTTCACTCACATTGTTTACGCAGGTAAAGTGCGTGGATGGCTCCCGAGCACGGCGGAGGGCCGGAGAAATATATTAAGGTCCCTGCTCTACAGTCCTGCGCAAGACGGAGAGCACATTAAGTGCTCTCCTTTGCGTGCGGAACTCGCGATGACCTTAATATATTTCTCCGGCCCTCCGCCGTGCTCGGGAGACGACACGTTGATGTCTGCTTAACTCTGCTCGCTCAGGCTAATGACTTTGTTGGGGGTCCACTATTTTCTGGAGGGTGAACTTGCATTGCATTGGCTCGCCCTCTACTTGTGGCTCCGCCTCATCAAAATCGAAAATCATAATGGCGCAGTTGGGGAGTTTTGTTGGGAGCTCGAAGCCCTCTGGGGCTGCAGCCTTGATGAATTGGCGGCTGGCGCTGCCGTGGCTTACTGCTAGGAGGGTTTCGATGCCCTCGGCGCCCATGAGATTGGTGAGGGTGCCCACCATGCGCTCCTGCAGGGCATGGCTTCCTTCTCCGCCAAATGGGATCAGGTCCTCGCCGGGGTCCCAGACGTCGGTGGGTAGGGCGTCGTGGGGGCCTTCTTCGAAGGTGCCGTAGCTGCGCTCGATGATGCCTTCGCAGGGCTCGACTGCTGTGTCCGGGCCGAGGAGCTCGGTTGCGACGAGCTGAGCCGTGTCCATGGCTCGGTCTAAGGGCGAAGAGACCACTTTGTCGGGGACGACGCCGTGGGCTTTGAGCCATGCGGCTGCCATTCCCGCTTGCTTGCGGCCCAGATCGGTCAACGGAGAATCGCAGCGGCCCTGGACGAGCTTTTTAACGTTGAATTCTGTCTGACCGTGGCGGAGTAGATATAGACGCTTCATGCTCTCCCCTTCTGTATAACTTGCTTTGCTGGCACAGCCCTACTCGTGGGTATGGCCTACGTAGTCTTCGTCGATCGTGATCTTGGCGACCGACTTGGGATATTCCGATTCGACCCGTTTCGCCAGCGCGCGCTTCAGGTCCTCGGCGCTCATCGCCAAATCCGAGGGACGTACGCAGTCAAAGATCACGTTGGTATGCGTGGGGCCCGGAACACAGCGTAGGTCGTGGATCGAGAGGCGGCTATCAATCTCTTGAGCCATAGCGTTGATGCGCAAGCGCATGCTCGCCACTTTGGGGTCGTCGGTCACGATGGGGTCGTAATGGAGCGTGACGATCATGCCGTCTTCGTTCCTAAACGACTGCTCGATGTTATCGAGCGTGTCGTGGCTTTCCAGCGGGCTTGCCTCGGCCGCCATCTCGGCGTGCGCGCTTGCAAACTTCCTGCCCGGACCGTAATCGTGAACCATTAGGTCATGAACACCCAAAACGCCGGGGTAGCTCATGATCTTGTCTCGAATGTGCTTGACCAACTTGGGGTCGGGTGCCTGGCCCAAAAGCGGGCTCACCGTATCCTGGATGAGCTCAAAGCCGCTCCAGCCAATATAGGCGCCAACGGCAAGGCCGACCCATGCGTCAAGATTGATGTGCGTCACCTGCGAAACAATTGCGCACGCCAGCACAGCACCCGTAGCTAGGACATCGTTCTTTGAGTCCCGAGCGGTCGCATGCAGCGTCTCGGACTCAATGCGATCGCCGAGCTTTTGGTTGAGGGCCGCCATCCAGAGCTTAACAATCATCGAAAGCACCAAGACTGCCACCAGGGCAAGCGAGAACTCGACAGGTTCGGGGTGGATGATGCGCTCAACCGAGGACTTCACCAGCTCAACGCCAATCAGCAGCACGAGCGCCGCCACGACCAGACCCGAGAGATACTCGTAGCGGCCATGTCCGTAAGGATGCTCGGGGTCGGCCGGCTTGCCCGCCAGCTTAAAGCCAAGCACGCTCACGATGTTCGAGCTGGCATCGGACAGGTTGTTCATGGCGTCCGCCACAATCGAAACCGATCCCGACAGCACGCCAATTGCACCCTTCGCAGCGCAAAGCGCAACATTGGCGAGAATACACACTATGCCCGTCAACGTTCCCACGCGCGCACGGTCGCCCTGCGCACGACGAACAATCCACTCGACCATCCTCATCAGTCCCCACGGTACTACCTATATATCTATTGCTCAAACGGATTGTAGTGTAGCCACTTTGTCCTCCAGATACAAAAAGGCCGCAGCCCACACGGGCCGCAGCCTTGGAATATGACAAAGGAATCGTCCTTTTGTCGCACAGATTTATGCGCTTGCTTCAGCAGCGCTCGCCACTGTTTCGAGCGAATCAGCTGCGTCTTCTGCCGCCTGCATCTTTGTCGGCACCACGCCAAAACAGCAGCTCAGCGCCGCAGACACCGCAAATGCTGCGCCGCCGGCAGCGCAGCACCACAGCAGATTCGAGATGCCGCCCGTGGCAAAGCCAATGACCATGAGGACATTCGTCATACCGATGGTATAAGCCGTAACGTGGCCCACGGCCGCAACAAGGCCTCCGACGGCGCCGCCAACGGCCATGCACGTCAGACACCTGCCATATTTAAAGCCGCATCCGTACAGCGCTGGCTCGCTTACGCCGCCAAGAATCCCCGAGATTGAATAGCCCAGCATGAGCGCCTTCTCGTCCTTATCCGCAACGCGGAGCGACGCGCCAAAGGGCATACCCCAAACGGCGAACGTTGCCATCGTCGCGGCGATCAGGATGCACGAATCCGTTCCCACACTCATAAACTGCGCATAGGCGAGCGATAGGACAACGTTGCTGACACCCGCGATCTTAAGAAACTCCCAGCCCGCGGCAAGCCCCATGAGCGTGAGCAGCGACACGATGCCACCGGAATTGCCAAGCATAAACATAAGCTGTCCCAACAGCATGCCCAGATAGCTGCCTGCCGGCGCCGTAACACACAGCGACACCGGAACCATGACAAGCATGGTTGCAAACGGTACAAAAGAAAACGCCACAGCCTGAGGGATAGTGCGCTTAAAGAAACGCTCCACCTGCCATAGCACGGGCACCGAGATGAGAACCGGAATAACAGTCGTCGTGTAATCGTTGACCGGCGCGGGAAGTAGATCATACACGGAAGTCATCGATGCCCCCGTCGTCGATGCGGCATCAACGAGCTTAAGCAGATCGGGCACAATCAATACGCCGCCCAGCATCATGCCCAGCTGCTCCGAGCAACCGAGCTGGCGGGCAGCGGCCCAACCAAGATAGATGGGCAAAAAGTAATAGCCGGCGTTATACAGCCAGCTGTAAAACAGGCGATAGATTTCGGAATCGGCAGGCCATAGACCAAGCATGCCTTCGCCCATAATGACGGCAACGGTGCGGAACAGCGCCGCGCAGACAATAAACGGCAACGCCGACATCATGCTTTTGGACAGATAGTCCACCACGGCCATGGCGTTTGATGAAACCGTCGTTGTAAACGAGGTGTTAGAAACTTGTGACATGGAACGCCTTTCCCAATGTGACATGTGGACTGTCCCTTTGTCACATCGTGCGGTACTGACCGATTGCGCGGTACTTTTCGTAGCGGAGGTTTGTGAGGGTCGCGTCGTCGAGCTGCCCAAGCGTATCGAAGGCATCAAATGCCGAGGACATGACGACACCGGCGATCTCCTCATGCGACAGGCCCCTATCGTCAACAATGCCGTCGATGATGCCGAGCGCCAACAGATCGGGGGCCGTGAGCTTAAGCGCCTCAGCGGCCTCATTCGCGCGCTCGGTATCCTTCCACAGGATCGACGCACAGGCCTCGGGGCTCACGACCGAATAGGCCGAGCTCGAGAGCATCAGGATGCGGTCGGCCACGGACAGCGCCAGCGCGCCACCAGAGCCGCCCTCGCCTGTCACCACCGAGACAATCGGCGTCTTAAGGCCGCTCATCTCCATGAGATTCTGGGCAATCGCCTCGCCCTGGCCGCGCTCCTCGGCACCGATGCCGCAAAACGCGCCCGAAGTATCAACCAGGCACAGAACCGGCCGACCAAATTTCTCGGCTTGGTGCATCAGGCGACGTGCCTTGCGGTAGCCCTCGGGATGTGCCATACCAAAGTTGCGACGCATGCGCTCTTTGGTCGTGGTACCGCGCTCGATGGCGATAACCGTCACGGGTCGCCCGTCTTTCCAGCCGATGCCGCCCACCACGGCAGCATCGTCGCCAAAGTAGCGGTCGCCGTGCAGCTCTACGAATCCGTCGAGACCCAACGAGATCATCTCGCCTGCCGTGGCGCGGTTCGCCGAGCGAGTCTGTTTGACGATTTCGAGCGCGCTTTTTGGTGCGGCCGAGCGCTTAAACAAGTGTCCCAGCTTTTTGTCGCGACGACCCGTATGCACGATCTCATGCGGTGCCCCCAGGCCGGGCGCGTGCCCTTCGTGCAGCGCCAGCAGCTCGCCTACCGTGAGCGCAATCTCACCACGCGGAACAACGGCATCGCAAAAGCCGTGCTCCAGCAAAAACTCGGAACGCTGGAATCCCTTGGGCAGACGCTTGTGCATGTTCTGCTCGATCACGCGCGGGCCGGCAAATGCCGTCAGGGCATCGGGCTCGGCCAGGATAATGTCGCCCTCCATGGCAAAGCTCGCGGTTACACCTCCGGTCGTGGGATCGGTGAGCACCGTGATATACAGGCCGCCCGCCTCGCTGTGGCGCCTAACCGCCGCAGAAATCTTGGCCATCTGCATGAGCGAGGTCACGCCCTCCTGCATGCGGGCGCCGCCCGATACGGTAAAGCCAACGACCGGCAGCCCCAACTCGGCCGCGCGCTCAAAGACACGACAGATCTTCTCGCCCACCACGGAGCCCATTGAGCCCATCATAAAGTTGGCATCCATAAAGAAGAGCGCGGTATCGCAGCCGCAGATTTTGCCCCTGCCGCACACAACGGCATCGCGCTCGCCCGAACGCTCGCTCACGCTCTTAAGCTTGTCGGCATAACCGGGAAACGAGAGGAAGTCCTTCGACGCCAGATTGGCATCCCATTCCTCAAAGGTACCCGCGTCGACCGTCATGCGCATGCGCGCGCGACCGCTCACGCGAAAGTGTTTGCCGCAACGAGGGCAGACCTCGAGGTTGTCGTGCAGGCGCGCCTCATCGATCACACGGCGGCACTCCGGGCACTTGATAAACACGTGGCGCGCGGGAAACTCGGCGCACGACTCGGTCATCGGCCCCTCGAGGACGTTGACCGTCTTCGCTTTTCTATTCATCAGCATAGAGATGCCCCATCAGATCGGTGTGGTACATGCCCGACAAGAACTCGTCGTTTGCCAGCACGTCGAGCTGAAGCTCGCTGTTTTCGCTCACGCCCTCAATCACGAGCTCGCCCAGGGCCGAGCGCATCTTGCGAATGGCACCGTCACGCGTGGGCGCGCACACGATGAGCTTGCCGAGCATGGAGTCGTAGTACGGCGGAACTTTCGCTCCGGTAAACATGGCGGAATCCCAGCGCACGCGCGGACCACCCGGCACACGCAACGCGGTGACCGTTCCACATGACGGTAGATAGTCCGGCGTTTCGGCATTGATGCGGCACTCCATGGCGTGGTTGCGGACCGGTACGTCCTCCTGCTCAAAGGGCAGAGGCTGGCCGGCAGCCACGCGCAGCTGCCACTTAACCAGGTCGGTATCGGTCACAAACTCCGTAACCGGATGCTCCACCTGCAAGCGCGTGTTCATTTCCATAAAGTAGAAATTGCCGTCATCTGAGTACAAAAACTCGATGGTGCCAGCGCCCTCATAGCCAACGGCACGAGCCAGGTCGCGCGCGGCCTTGTGCATGCGCGCGCGAATATCATCGCGTCCGTCGAGGCACGGCGCGGGGCTCTCCTCGATCAGCTTTTGGTTGCGGCGCTGCACCGAGCACTCGCGCTCGCCGAGCGAAAACACATGGCCCTGCTTATCGGCCATAATCTGTACCTCAACGTGATGCGCCGGCGCAACGAACTTCTCCATGTAGCACTCGCCGTCGCCAAAAACGGCCTCACCCTCGGCACGCGCCTCGATGAACGCCTTTGCCGCATCTTCCACGCGCTCGACCTTGCGAATACCGCGACCGCCGCCGCCCGCGCGCGCCTTAATAAGCACGGGGCAGCCGATGCGCTCGGCCTCGGCCGTCGCCTCCTCGGGGCTTTTGAGCAAATCGCAGCCCGGCACGATGGGCACGCCCGCAGCAGCGGCCGTTCGGCGTGCGGCGTCCTTGTCGCCCATGCTGTCGATCACCTCGGCCGAAGGACCGACAAACGCCAGACCGAACTTGTCGCAGTCGCGCACGAAGCTCGCCTTCTCGGAAAAGAAGCCATAGCCGGGATGAATTGCCTTAGCTCCCGACTTTACGGCACAGGTGAGCACGGCATCGTCGTTGAGGTAGCTCTCGGCAAGACGCGGGCCGCCGATGCAATACGCCTCGTCGGCAAGCTGCACGTGTAGCGCGTCCGCATCGGTCGTGGAATAAACGGCGACGGTCTTGATGCCCATATCGCGGCACGCGCGGATAACACGGACCGCGACTTCGCCGCGGTTGGCGATGAGCACTTTGTCGAACATGGAGCCTTCCTTAACTTTCGTGCATGAGTGCAAAAGACATATCGGCGCGGCAGCAAACCTCACCGTTGACGCTCGCAGTACCCGTCGCAAAGCGGAACGGCCCGCGCGCACGCGTGATGGAGCACACTAGATCCACCGTGTCGCCCGGGCGCACCGGACGCTTAAAGCGCACCTTGTCCAGACTCGTGTAGAACGGCGTCGCGCCGCGCGCCTCCTCATCGCCCATCAGCAGCACGCAGCAGTTCTGGGCGAGCATCTCGCACTGAATCACGCCGGGAACGACCGGGTTTCCCGGAAAATGTCCCTGCAAAAAGTACTCGTCGCCTGTAATCGTGATCTTGCCGTGGGCCTCGTCGCCCACCAGCTCGGCTTCGTCGAGCAAAAGCATCGGCTCGCGATGCGGCAACAGCTTCTTGAGCTCTTCTTTGTTCATGGATATCACCTATCCGATCCTCATGAGGCAGCTGCCAAACTCCACGAGGTCGCCGTCGGCCACGCAGATCTCGAGCACCTCACCGTCTGCCTCGGCCGTCACCTCGTTGAGAACCTTCATGGCCTCGATGATGCAGAGGGTCTCGCCGGCCTTGACCTTGGAGCCCACGCGCACAAACGGCTCGTCGCCCGGCGCAGGGGCAGCATAGAAGACGCCCACCATGGGAGCAGTCACCTCGGTGCCCTTGGGCTCCGGCGCGGCGGCAGGTATCTGCGTGGCGGGCTCCGGTGCGGCAGGCGCGACTGTGGGAGCTGCAACTTGAGCGGCCATGGCGCTCGGCATAGGCATGGGCACGGCAACCGGCTGCGCGGCACTCGCGCGCTCGAGTTCGACCGCGGTGCCATCGGGCTCCTCAACACGTACGCGCGTAAGGCCGCGGTCCTCCATCACATCGGCTATCTCGGCAAGTCTTTTGGAATCCATGCTCTAGCTCCTCGTATATCTACGCAGCGCGATGGCGGCGTTGTGCCCGCCAAAGCCCAGGTTGGTCGAAAGCGCCCAGGTAAGGTCGGCGCGAACCGCGCGATTAGGCGTGTAATCAAGATCGCAGGCGGGATCGGGCGTGTGGTAGTTAATGGTCGGGGGCACCACGCCCTGCTCGAGCGCCATGGCACAGGCCATGACCTCGATGGCACCCGTGGCACCGATCATGTGCCCGGTCATCGACTTGGTCGACGAGACGTGTGCGGCGCGTGCCGCGTCCTCGCCGAGCGCCCGCTTAATGCCTGTCGTCTCGGACGAATCGTTGAGCTTGGTCGAGGTGCCGTGGGCGTTGATGTAGAGACCCTCGGAAGGCTTGACGTCGCCCTCGGCTACCGCCAGCGATATCGCACGGGCAATGCCGGCGGCATCGGGGTCGGGACTCGTAATGTGATAGGCATCATCGGTGTTGCCGTAGCCCACGACCTCGGCATAAATGTGCGCACCGCGCGCCTGCGCATGCTCCATGCTCTCGAGTACCAGCACGCAGGCGCCCTCACCCATCACAAAGCCATCGCGGTCTGCGTCGAACGGGCGGCAGGCCGTCGCGGGATCGGGGTTGGTGGTCAATGCGCGGCAGGACGTAAAGCCTGCAACAGCATCGGGGATAATGGCCGCCTCGGCACCGCCCGCGAGGATCGCGTCGGCATAGCCGTGCTTAATAGCACGGAACGCCTCGCCCACCGCATGGGCCGAGGTCGCGCACGCAGTCACGACTGGCAGGGTCGGTCCCTTTGCCTTGTGACGGATTGCGATATTGCCCGATGCCATGTTGGGGATCATCATCGCAATCATATAGGGCGATGCGCGGCGAGGTCCACGATCGGCGATCGTGTGGACGTTGTCGACGAGCGTCGTCATGCCGCCCACGCCCGAGCCCACGTAGACGCCCAGGCGCTCACGATCGATGGCGCCTTCGACATCAAAGCCCGCATCGTGCATTGCCTCGTCCGAAGCCGCCATCGCAAACTGAACGCAGGGGTCGAGATGCTTGGCGTCACGCTTGCCAAAGTACTCGTTGCCGTCAAAGCCCTTGACTTCGGCCGCCACCTTGACGGTAAACGCATCGGTATCGAAGTGCGTGATCGGGCCGATGCCACAGGTCCCGGCGCACATGGCCGCCCAGGTGGCAAGCGCGGTGTTGCCGAGCGGCGATACGGCACCGATGCCGGTGATTGCAACTCTCTGTTCCATCATGGTCTCCTCATCCAAGCCGTTCTTCGGCCCTGGTTTCTACATCGCCATTCCGCCGTCGACGCGCACGACCTCGCCCGTAATGTAAGCAGCCGCATCGCTCGCTAAAAAGCGCACCACGCCGGCCACTTCCTCGGGGCGTGCCATGCGCTTAAGGGGAATCTGTTCCTCGGTTGCCGTACGCACCTTCTCCGAGAGCTTTGCCGTCATATCTGTCTCGACAAACCCGGGGGCGACCGCGTTCGCTCGTACGCCACGAGGCGCAAGCTCGCGCGCCACCGCCTTGGTAAGCCCTATCACGCCCGCCTTGGAAGCAGCGTAGTTGGCTTGCCCGGCATTGCCCATCAGGCCCACGACCGAGCTCATGTTGACGACGCAACCGCCGCGCTGGCGCATAAAGGTCTTGGTGAGCGCGCGCGTCATATTGAATGTTCCCTTGAGATTGACATCGAGCACGCGATCGAATGCGTCATCGCCCATGCGCATGAGCAGGCCATCGCGGGTGATGCCGGCATTGTTGACGAGCGCCCAAATGGAACCAAAGTCGTTGAGGACCGCTTCCACACACGCGTTGACGGCAGCGGGATCGGCCACGTCGCATTGATATGCGCGTGCCGTGGCGCCAACCGCCTCACAGGCTTCGCACGTCTCGCGCGCCGCATCGACGCTGCCGGCATAGACGACGGCGATATCAAAGCCGTCCTCCGCCAGACCGACAGCGCAGGCGCGGCCGATACCCCGCGAGCCGCCCGTGACCAGTGCCACGCGACGTGAGTCGTTGCGCTCGAGCGCGCCGTTGTTCAAGTTGCCCATGTCATTCCTTTCGGGTTACAGCCCTGTGGACTATGCGAGCTCGTCGGCAATAGCTGCGACCTGCTCGGCCGTTTCGCACGAATACACGCGAACGTCGCTCAGCGTACGCTTGGCCAGGCCCGACAGCGTTTTGCCAGGGCCGACCTCAATAAACGTGTCGATGCCTTGATCCTGCAGAGCATGCAGCGTGTCGACCCAGCGCACGGCATGACTCACCTGGTTGGCCAGCATCTCCGCTGCCGCCTGCGGGTCGGCCGGATAGGGCGCCGCTGTCATATTTGCCATAACAGGAATCAGCAGCGGGGACGGCGCGTGACCGGCCTCGATATATGCAGCAAGGCCACAGGTCGCCTCGGCCATATAGGGGCTATGGAATGCACCCGACACCGCGACCTTCATGGCGCGACCGCCAGCCTCTTTCACTAGAACGTCGAGCTCCTGCAGCGCCTCGGGCGCTCCGGCCACAACCGTCTGCTGGGGGCTGTTGTAGTTGACCGGCCAGCAGTCCTCGCCGGCCTGTTTTGCCAAGCCCTCGACCTGCGCCGCATCGAGTTTGATGACGGCGCGCATGCCGCCGGGGTGACGCTCGGCCGCCGTGGCCATCAATGCCGCACGCTCACATACGAGCTCAAAACCCGCTCGCGTATCGAACGCCCCCGCAAAGGTGAGCGCGGCGACCTCGCCAAGCGAAAAACCCGCACAGGCGGTAGGTACCACGCCGCGCTCACGCAGGGCGGCAGCCGCTGCCAAATCGTGAACGAACACGCACGGCTGCGTGTTCTCGGTCTGCGAGAGTTCCTCCTTGGAGGCGCTTCGGCACTGCTCACTGGTCCCCGGGCGCACCTCGTCGGCAATGGCGAACACCTCGGCGGCCGCCGGCGATGCCTCGATCAGGTCGACGCCCATCGCGGGGTGCTGGGCGCCCTGGCCGGCAAACAGAAACGCTACGCCACCCATGCGCACGCACCCTTCAGGACGTGCTCGGCGCCATCGACCAGGTCGTCAACGATTTCACGTGCGCTTTGGCGCTCGTTGACCATGCCGGCAATCTGTCCACACAAAAACGAGCCCTCTTCGTAATTGCCGTCCTTGGCGGCCTTGCGAAGGGCGCCCGTGCCCATGGCCCCGAGCTCCTCGACGCTTACGCCCGCCGCCTCGCTCTTGGCGTAGGCGTTAGTGAAGGGGCTCTTGAGGGCACGCACCGGGTGTCCCGTCGAGCGGCCGGTCGCACGCGTCGAGGTGTCGTTGGCCTTCAGGACCATCTCCTTGTACTGCTCCGATACGGTGCACTCATCTGCGATCAGAAAGCGCGTACCCACCTGCACGCCGGCGGCGCCCAGCATAAAGGCGGCCGCCACGCCGCGGCCATCGGCGATACCGCCAGCCGCAACCACGGGAATATCGACCGCATCGACAACCTGTGGCACCAGTGCCATCGTCGAGGTCTCGCCAATATGGCCGCCTGATTCGGTACCCTCGGCAACCACGGCAGTGGCTCCACGACGCGCCACGAGACGCGCCAGCGCCACCGAGGCAACGACCGGGATGACCTTGATGCCCGCCTCGTTCCACGCCTTCATGTACTTGGTGGGATTGCCGGCACCCGTCACGACGACCGGCACCCGCTCGTCAATCACGACCCGCGCGACCTCGTCGGCAAACGGGCTCATGAGCATGACGTTGACGCCAAAGGGCTTATCCGTCCTGGCGCGCAGCTCATGAATCTGGTCGCGCAGCCAGTTGGCGTCGGCGTTCATGGCCGCGATAATCCCTAAGCCGCCCGCCTCGGACACTGCGGACGCCAGCGAGGCGTCGGCGATCCAGGCCATACCGCCCTGGAACACGGGCTTTTCGATGCCGAGCAGATCGCAGAGAGGAGTCTTGAGCATCTCTACTTCTCCAATGCCGCCTCGACCGTATCGGCGAACTCGCCGACCGTCTTGGGGTTCTCCTCGGTATCGAGCTGGATGCCAAACTCGTCCTCAACGGCGACGAGGATCTCGACGGTGCCCAGACTGTCGAGACCAATCTCCTCGAGCGTGGACTCGGGCTTCATCTCGACGTCGTCAAGACCGGCGGTCTCGCGGATAACATCGCAAACGCGCTCGAAGGTCTTCTGATCTGCCATGGTAGTTCTCCTTTGTTTGTGCCCTAGGGGCGTTTTTATTTCCTATGTGCGACTACTTCCAACGAAGTAGATAGCCACCTATATCCAGACCGGCGCCAAATCCAACGAGGGCGATGGTGTCGCCCGTGTGAAGTGCACCGGCGTTTGCCAGCCGGTCGAGGGCAAGCGGAATGCATGCGCTCGAAATGTTGCCGGTCTCGCGCAGCGTTCGAACCACGCGCTTGTCTGGCACACCGAGGCGCTTGACCGCCTGACTCAGGATTCGTTCGTTAGCCTGATGGAATACAAAATGGTCGATGTCCTCGACCGAAATGCCCGCATCGCTCGCAAGCTTATGGACCGTGTCGCAAATCGCGTTGACGCCGAACTTGAACACGCGGCGGCCATTCATGGACAGCACGCTCTCGCTATCTGCGGAGGCCTTAAACGGCGAGGTGCCGACCAGACCGGGAACGCACAACGTCTCGACGTCGGGCGCCGTCGAAAGCTCAACGGCAAGGGGGCTGTCTCCCCCAGCCTCAATCACCGCGGCGCCTGCCCCATCGCCAAAGAGCACACAGGTGGCGCGGTCGGTCCAGTCGAGCGCGCGCGTCATCTGCTCGGCGGCAACGACAAGCACATGCTTGGCTCGTCCTCGGGCGATATAGCCCTCGGCAACATCGAGCGCAAATACGAAGCCGGCGCAGGCAGCCGAGACATCGAAGGCAGGGCACGTCGCGCCCAGTCGCTCAGCAACGGCACACGCCTCGGCGGGAACAAGGTGGTCACCCGTCGTCGTCGAGCAGACGATCAAATCCAGCTGGCTCGCGTCGATTCCGGACACCTGGAGTGCCCGCTCGCTCGCCGCTACGGCAAGGTCGTCAAGTGACTCGGTGGTGCATACATGGCGACTCTTAATACCTGTGCGGGTAAAAATCCACTCATCCGAGGTATCGAGGAACTCGGACAGCTCGTCATTGGAAACACTGCGCTTAGGAAGCGCCGAGCCTGTTCCAAGAATCGTGAAACCCATCACTAACCTCCTTTGAGTTGTTGACGTGTTTACATCGACCAAGAGAGGATAGCGCATTTCAGTCGTTGTTAACGTGTTAACATTAAATTGTCCAAATGCGACAAAGGCTTCACATTGTGTCTCTCTCGACACCATTGCGTTATTCACTTATTCATTAAGGAGGTAGCAGCCGTTATGGATGCCAAATTAACGATAGTCGACGTAACCGGATCGACCAACGATGACCTGCTCGAAGCAGGAAAACAGGGAGCGCCGCACGGCACAGGACTTGCCGCCCGGGCTCAGACAGCAGGACGCGGCCGGCGCGGCCACAAGTGGGATTCAACCGCCGGCAATCTGTTACTCTCGATTGTCCTACGTCCTCGTGTTGATCCCGCCAAGTACTCTGGCCTTGCCGCCGTCAGCGGCCTAGCGGTGCTCGAGGCGCTCGAAAAACAGGGTCTTGCAAACGAGATTGGCCTCAAATGGCCCAACGACCTGGTCGCGCGTGGACGCAAACTCGGCGGCATTCTGGTCGAAGCCGCACGCGATAACGAAGGCAACCCCTTTGCGGTCTGTGGCATCGGCGTCAACGTGAACTATGTGCCCGCGGAGGTGCCCGATGGTGGCCTGCCGGCAATCGGTCTCTCGGACCTCAACGAGAACGTTCCCGCCGTCGATATGCTCCTCGATGAGGTCTATCACACCGTCGTAAACGCTGTAGACGCGTGGGCAGATCTGCTCAACGCCATGGAAGAAAACGCCGGACCGCTCGCGCCCGTCCACGACGAATATGTCGCTCACCTCAATTGGATTGGAAAGCACGTTATCGCCCGCTCCCCTGCCGGTGACGAGCTGGCGCGAGGCATCTTTAAAACCGTCGATACCTTTGGACGCGCGTGTATCGAAACGGAAGACGGCTTGCGATCCTTCCATTTTGAGGAGGCGTCGCTGCGCCCCTTGGGCGAATAGGGCGCCGCAGCCACCTACTCAGCAGCATTACCAGGCGGTCAAAACCCATCATGCAAAACAAAAGAGCCCCGCTACCGTAATGGCAGCGGGGCTCTGTAAGCTATGAGCGATATCGCTTAGAGCTTGATGTCGATGTCGACGCCAGCGGGGAGGTCGAGACGCATGAGCGAATCAACGGTGCCCGAGGTGGGGTCGAGGATGTCGATGAGGCGCTTGTGGGTGCGCATCTCGAACTGCTCACGGGAGTCCTTGTTCACGTGCGGCGAGCGGATAACCGTGTACAGGTTGCGCTCGGTGGGCAGGGGGACAGGACCGGAAACGCGAGCACCGGTCTTCTGAGCGGTCTCGACGATGAGCTTCGCGGACTGATCGACGACCTCGTGATCATAGCCCTTGAGGCGAATGCGGATCTTCTGGGTAGCCAACTTAAACCTCCAAAGAGTGCGAGAGATGTTCTCGCGGATTACGTAACAGGGAGCTCGAACTTAGGCGTTCTTGCTCATGACCTCGTCCACGATGGACTTGGGCGCGGGCTCATAAGAGTCGAACTGCATCGTGTAGGATGCACGGCCCTGGGTCTGGGAGCGAAGGTCGGTAGCGTAACCGAACATCTCGCCCAGCGGCACCTTGGCACGGATGAGCTTGCTGTTCTTGCGATCCTCCATGCCCTCGATCTTGCCGCGGCGACCGGAGAGGTTGCCCATAACGTCGCCCATGTACTGCTCGGGGGTCTCGACCTCGACAGCCATGATCGGCTCGAGCAGCTGCGGATCGGACTTCTTGAGAGCGTCCTTGATAGCCATGGAACCGGCGATCTTGAAGGCGGCCTCGGAGGAGTCGACCTCGTGGTAAGAACCGTCGAACAGGGTGACCTTAACGTCGAGGACCGGGAAGCCGGCGATAACACCGGTGTTCAGGGCCTCCTGGATGCCCTTGTCGATGGACGGGATGTACTCCTTGGGCACGACGCCGCCGACGATAGCGTTGACGAACTCGTAGCCGAAGCCCTCCTCCATCTTCTCGAGCTTGATGACGGCGTGGCCGTACTGACCGCGACCGCCGGACTGACGGACGAACTTGCCCTCAGCCTTCTCGACGTCGTGACCGGCGGTCTCGCGGTAGGCAACCTGGGGCTTACCGACGTTAGCGTCAACCTTGAACTCGCGGAGCAGACGGTCGACGATGATCTCGAGGTGCAGCTCGCCCATGCCGGCGATGATGGTCTGGCCGGTCTCGTGGTTGGTGGACACCTGGAAGGTCGGGTCCTCCTCGGCGAGCTTGGTCAGAGCCAGGGACATCTTGTCCTGCTCGGCCTTGGTCTTGGGCTCGATGGCAACGTCAATAACGGGCTTAGCGAACTCGATCTTCTCGAGGACGATCTCCTTGCCCTCGGCGCACAGGGTGTCACCGGTGGTGGAGTTCTTGAAGCCGACGCAAGCGACGATGTCGCCGGCGGCAGCGTCGTCACGGTCGATACGCTCGGCGGCGTTCATCTCGAGGATGCGGCCGAGGCGCTCGCGCTGACCGTTGGAAGCGTTGACAACGTAGGAGCCGGACTCGGCGCGGCCGGAGTAAACGCGGACGTAGGTGAGCTTACCGACGAACGGGTCGGTCATGATCTTGAAGACCAGGCCGGAGAAGGGCTCGTCGAAGGAAGGATGACGCTGGATCTCCTCGCCGGTGTCCGGATCGGTACCGGTGACGGCCTCGACGTCAAGCGGGCTGGGCAGGTAGTCGACGACAGCGTCGAGCAGCTCCTGAACGCCCTTGTTCTTGTAGGCGGAACCCACGAAGACGAGGTTGAGCTCGTTGGCCAGAACGCCCTTGCGCAGAGCAGCCTTGAGCTCCTCGACGGTGAAGTCCTCCTCCATGAGGATCTTCTCCATGAGCTCGTCGTCAAAGCTGGCAGCAGCGTCGAGGAGCTCCTCGCGCTTGGTGGCAGCGATGTCGGCGAACTCAGCCGGGATCTCGTCCATCGGCTCGGGGTAGGTCATACCCTTCTCGTCGGCCTTGAAGTCCCATGCAGTCATGGTGACCAGGTCGATGACGCCCCAGAAGTTGTCCTCGGCGCCCATCGGGACCTGAGCGGCCACGGCGTTGGCGTCGAGACGATCCTTCATGGTCTCGATAGCGTTGAAGAAGTCAGCGCCCACGCGGTCATACTTGTTGATGAAGGCGATGCGGGGGACGTTGAAGGTAGAAGCCTGACGCCAAACGGTCTCAGACTGGGGCTGAACGCCGGCAACGGCGTCGAAGACGGCGACAGCGCCATCGAGGACGCGCAGGCAGCGCTCGACCTCGGCGGTGAAGTCAACGTGGCCCGGGGTGTCGATGATCTGGATGCGGTAGTCCTTGCCGTCCTTGTTCCAGAAGCACGTGGTAGCAGCGGAGGTAATGGTTACGCCGCGCTCCTGCTCCTGAACCATCCAGTCCATGGTGGCAGCGCCCTCATGGACCTCACCGATCTTGTGGGTCTTACCGGTGTAGTAAAGAATACGCTCGGTCGTGGTGGTCTTACCGGCATCGATGTGGGCCATGATGCCGATGTTACGGGTATCGGAAAGCTTGTACTTAGGCTTAGCCATGTTAGTTCCTTACCTTAACTTACCAACGATAGTGAGAGAACGCGCGGTTGGCCTCGGCCATCTTGAAGACGTCCTCACGCTTCTTGACGGAAGCGCCCAGGCCGTTGGAAGCGTCGAGGATCTCGTTGGCGAGACGCTCGGCCATGGTCTTCTCCTTGCGAGCGCGGGAGAAGTTGACGATCCAGCGGATACCCAGAGCGGTGGAACGACGGGAGTTGACCTCCATCGGGACCTGATAGGTAGCGCCACCGACACGCTTGGGCTTAACCTCGAGCGTGGGCTTGACGTTGTCCATAGCCTTCTTGAAGGTAGCGAGAGCGTCGCCACCCTCGGACTTCTCGGCAACGATCTCGAAAGCGGTGTAAACGATGCGCTCAGCGGTGGCCTTCTTGCCGTCAAGAAGGACCTTGTTGATGAGCTGAGTCACCAGGCGGTTGTTGTAAACGGCGTCAGGCTGAACCTCACGACGATTAGCTGCTGCACGACGCGGCATGTGAAATCTCCTTAAGTGTCTACCGTGCGGCCCTTAGGCGGCACACGGCGAAAGTATCAAAACGTTATCTGGCTTATTTGGCCTTGGGGCGCTTAGCACCGTACTTGGAACGGGCCTGCATACGGTTCTGGACCGGAGCAGCGTCGTAGGCGCCACGGATGACGTGATAACGGACACCAGGGAGGTCACGGACACGACCGCCGCGGACGAGCACGATGGAGTGCTCCTGCAGGTTGTGGCCCTCACCCGGGATGTAAGCAGTAACTTCGATGCCGTTGACAAGGCGAACACGGGCAACCTTACGAAGAGCCGAGTTCGGCTTCTTGGGGCTCGTGGTGAAGACGCGGGTGCACACGCCGCGCTTCTGGGAGTTGTGCTGCAGAGCAGCGTTCTTGGACTTCTTGGGCACGGAACGACGGCCCTGGCGAACCAGCTGGTTAATAGTAGGCAAAGCGTACTCCTTCTCGAATGATTCCAGCTTTCTGTAAAGTGCAACGGCTTGAATCGAGGGGTCAGCATCCCCCTACGAAACACGCAGTTCGATAGGATACGTGCCGTTAGCTGTGCCGTCAACAGACCACGCCGCCGGGCGTATCCCAAAATAGCCATATTTCCGCAAAGCCTCCATAAAAGGAATCCCCGCCTGTGCGCAAGTGCCCATTCCAGCCCTCCATGTAACGCAAAAATGGCCGCTTCCTCTAGCAGGAAGCGGCCTAGACCTTACGAATAGACGATGGTAAAGGGTACTTCTGTTTCGGTCTCTCCTGTTGATGTGCATCTCGTGCCCTCGAGGGTCACCGAGACCACTTGATCGACATTGATCAGTTTTGTCGGAACCCAGATGTTCTCTCCGCTATTGCGCGCCATCGAAACATAGAAATTGTACGCCCCTGCGTCGTCATCTTCGATAATCTGCTCCGATCCATCCTTGTAGCTGACGGTCAGTTTATGATCAACTGCTTCATAGCCCAGATCATCGATGTGCGTCTGGATGGAAAACGGGCTGATCTCGAGAGGCGAGTCGTCGGAGCGGAGCTCCTTTGTATCGACGTGCGCTCCGACGTTAAACTCTGGCGTCGATACCTCGATCACCTTCGCATCCTCACCTTTGCCCTCCGTCCAACTGATATTCCAGGTGACCGCATGTCGTAAATCTCGATCGCGATTCCAAGATGCAAAGTACATCGTGCCGTTAATGACCGTGTCGCTTGATGTGTCTTTATCAATGGTGCAGCGTGTATCAGCCCATTCCTCGCCGAAGTTCATGCTGGGTGTACTGACGCCCCCTTCTTCTTCACCATAGAGAACAAGTTCGCCAAGCTCTGCCGCCGGCTTGTAGTAGCTAACGCCATTCGGATTGGACAATGTAAACGTCACAGCACCGCAACCGTTCTCGTCGATTGCCATCTCATGAATGTCGAGCGTATAGCCGTTGCCCTCGACGGACAGATTGACCTTCTGGACTGCACCCTCCAGGCTTTGGGGCGCGATACCATCACCAAACTCTCTGGTGTAGGTATATTTCGTCCCCGACGAGCCGCCATTTGTCCAGGTAACGGACTCTCCGTTGCCATGGTTTCCCCAGGCAGAGGCAAAATAACTGGAATTGACAACAGCGTAGGCGACCCCTCCGGTCGCCAGCACTCCGGCAAGACATCCGATTACGGCAACATACAGAGGCTTCGCGTGACCCTTTCGGCGAAGCGGCTCGCCAGCAGCGGCATAAAGAACACGGTCAGCAAGATCGCTATCGGCTTGGACGGACTCGAAGGCCTGCTTGATCTGGTTGGATTTCACGGTCGCCCTCCTCTAGGATGAACTTGAGCTTCGATCTGCCGCGAGCTAAACGCGTTCGAACGGTCGCGGCTGGCACATGCAGTAACTCGGCAATTTCTGAAGTCGAGAAGCCCAGATAGTAATAGAGCACGATGGAGATACGGAATCGTTCCGGAAGCCGCATGACGTCTAATAGGACGGCCTTGGTCTCGTCCTGCGCCGTCAAGAGCGAATCGGTCAGACTTTCAATATCCTCCACGCGCCTCCACGGCTTTCGAAAGAGAGATTTGCATTCATTGATCGTGACCCGGATGAGCCATCGACGAAGATGCTCCCAGCTTTCAAAATGCGTATCGCTTTTGAGTAACTTTAGAAAGACGTCTTGAGCGACATCGTCGGCGTCAGCGCGATCACGCAGATACGTCAAGGCGATTCGGAACACGACATCTCGGTGATCCTCGACCGCCTGTCTAAAAGCTTGTTCTTCCATAATCACCTCCCGGTGACACTGATGGTTCTTGATGGGGCCCTCACCATAGATACGCTTTGACCAAACGGAATGTTTCAAATTCAAGCAGGAAAAACTACCAAAATAAACCTGTCCTTTTTTGCAAGTGATCAACGGAACGCAACAAGTTGAGCATACGCAAGCGAGCGGCCCCCAGAGCGTACAAGGTGGCATGAAAAAGGCAGGGCATTGACCTTTTGGTCATGCCCTGCCTTTTGAATGACAGATTGTAGCTCTGGGGGCCGCGCAGCGACGGAGGTCGCCGCCGTTCGTTAGAACGGCGGAACTAATTACTCCTCGTCGTTGTCCTTGGCCTCTTCGGCGTCGTCGGTGTCCACGAGCTGGTTGAGCAGCTCGTCGAGGGAAGCCATGTCCTCGTTGATCGCGCCGTTGGCGGGAGCCTTCTTGTCGTCGATCGGGGCGCCCAGGAGCTCCTCGTCGGCGTCGGCGTGATGCGTCGGAGCGGAGGTACCCAGCAGGATATCGTCCGGACCGTCGGGGCTAAAGACCATCTGCAGCAGCTGCGAGAGGTCTTCCTCGTCGGCAACGTCGTCGTTGTTCTCGAGGATGTAGAGCAGATCGTGGGCCTCCAGGCCGTCACGGAGCTCCTCGATCGCCTTGGCGCCGATGCCATCGATGCGCAGCAGATCCTCCTCGGACTTGCCAACCAGGTCGCCGACCGTCTCGATGCCAACCTCGCTGAACTTGTTGGTCCAGCGCTGCGACACGCCCAGATCGTCGAACAGGTACAGACGAGCCTTCTCGGCGGAGATGGTGTGGCCGTTGCGGGTGAACGAACCGTCAGCACCACCGAACTCGTCGTAGCCGGCCCAGTCGAGCTGCTGCGGGAGCTGCTCGTCCAGGTCCTTGAGCTCCACAGGAGCCCACTCGGGCAGCGACTTGGCGTTGGGCGAAGCCGGGCCGTCGATGTCCACGTAGCCGTCGGCCGTGCGATACGTCAGCTTGGCGTTGGCGTACGGCTTGAGGCCGGTACCAGCCGGGATCTTCTTACCGACGATGACGTTGGACTTAAGGTCGAGCAGGTGGTCGACCTTGCCCTCGATGGCAGCCTCGGTAAGGACGCCAGCGGTACGAATGAACGAAGCGCTCGACAGCCAGGAGTCGATGTTGGACGCGACCTTGAGCGTACCCAGGATGACGGGCTCGGCCACAGGAGCCTGACCGCCCAGACGGGCAACGCGCTCGACCTCGTCGGCAAACTCGTAGCGGTCGACGTACTGACCAAGCAGGTACTTGGAGTCGCCGGGGTTGGTGATCTGAACGCGACGCAGCATCTGGCGTGCGAGCACCTCGATGTGCTTGTCGTTCAGGTCGACGCCCTGGCTGGTGTAGACGTCCTTGACGCTCTCGACGAAGGTGTGCATCGTCGACTCGATGTCGGTCAGCTTGCGCAGGTTGCGGAAGTTGACGAAGCCCTTGGTGATCTGGTCGCCGGCGCGCACCTCGCAGCCGTCCTCGATCTCGGGCATAAAGCGCACCGATGCGGGGACGCGACGCTCGTCGAGGACACGGGTGTGGTCCTCGGAGTCGGTGAGCGTCAGCACGTACTCGGACTTCTCGGGCTTAATCGAGAGGTGGCCGGAGTACGGAGCCAGCTCGGCCTCGCGACCCAGGATCTTCTCGTTGACGTTGCCGACGATATCGAACATACGGCTGACCGTAGGCAGACCCTGCGTAATATCGTCGACGCCAGCGACGCCGCCGGAGTGAATGGTACGCATCGTAAGCTGCGTGCCGGGCTCGCCGATGGACTGGGCGGCAATAATGCCGACCGCGGTACCGATGGCGACCGGACGACGGGTGGAAAGATCCCAGCCGTAGCACTTCTGGCATACGCCGTACTTGGAGCGGCAGGTGAGCAGTGCGCGAAGCTTGACCTTCTTAAGGCCGGCATCGACCATCTTCTGGATGTCGGCGACCTTCTCGATGTAGCCGTCCTGCTCAAAGAGCACGGTGCCATCGGGAGCCACGACGTCCTCAATGAAGCAACGGCCGACGAGGTCGGTATTGAGGTCGGTGGTGCCGGGGATGATGAGGTTGTAGGTGACGCCCTCGTGCGTACCGCAGTCCTCCTCGCGGACGATGACGTCCTGGGCCACGTCGACCAGACGACGGGTCAGGTAACCAGAGTCCGAGGTGTGGGATGCGGTATCGACCAGGCCCTTACGGGCGCCGTAGGTCGAAATGAAGTACTCGAGCGGCAACAGGCCCTCGCGGAAGTTCGCCTTAATGGGAAGGTCGATCGTCTCGCCGGACATGTCTGCCATCAGGCCACGCATGCCGCCGAGCTGACGCAGCTGGGTCTTAGAACCACGGGCGCCGGAGTCGGCCATCATGTAGAGCGGGTTCTCCTCGTCGAACAAGTCGAGCATGAGCGCTGCAACCTTATCGGTACAAGCGGTCCACTCGTTAACGACTTCGATGTGGCGCTCCGTCTCGTTGATGAAGCCCTCCTCGAAGTACTCGTTGATCTGGTCGACGTTGGCCTGGGCGCGATCGAGCAGCTCCTGCTTCTCGGCAGGGATGAGAGCGTCCCATACCGAGATGGTGAGGCCGGCGCGGGTAGCGTAGTGGAAGCCGGAGTACTTGATGGCGTCGAGGATCGGGCCGACCTTGGCCTCGGGGTAACGATCGCAGCAGTCGGCAACCAGCTTGGCCACATCGCCCTTGACCATCTTGTAGTTCATGAACTCATAGTCTTCGGGCAGGCACTGGCGGTTGAAGATGATGCGGCCGATAGAGGTCTCGAAGCGCGCGGTCTTGTTGCCGGTGACGTCGTAGTCGACGAACTCGTTCTTGCCGTTCTTGACGCGGAAGATACGGGTGCCGTCCTCGTTGATGACGTTGGCATCGGCAGCGGACACGCGAACCTGGATCTTGGCCTGCATGTCGACCTCGGAACGGCAGTCATAGGCGTGCAGCGCGTCGTCGAAGCTGGCGAACACGTGGTTCTCGCCCGGCAGACCCTCGCGGACCTGGGTGAGGTAGTACACACCAATGATCATGTCCTGCGAAGGGATGTTAACCGGCTTGCCGGATGCCGGCGAGCGCAGGTTGTTCGCAGAGAGCATGAGCACGCGAGCCTCGGCCTGAGCCTGGCTGGACAGCGGCACGTGGACAGACATCTGGTCGCCGTCGAAGTCGGCATTGAAGGGCGAGCAGACCAGCGGGTGCAGGTGGATAGCCTTGCCCTCGACCAGCACCGGCTCAAAGGCCTGGATGGACAGACGGTGCAGGGTCGGTGCACGGTTGAGCAGCACGACGCGACCGTCGATGACCTCTTCGAGGATATCCCACACAAAGGTGGCACCGCGGTCGATAGCGCGCTTGGCGCCCTTGATGTTCTCGACCTTGCCGAGCTCGACCAGGCGCTTCATGACGAAGGGCTTGAAGAGCTCCAGCGCCATGGTCTTGGGCAGACCGCACTGGTGCAGCAGCAGCTTGGGGTCGGTAACGATTACCGAACGGCCGGAGTAGTCGACACGCTTGCCCAGCAGGTTCTGACGGAAACGACCCTGCTTGCCCTTGAGGGCCTCGGCGAGCGACTTGAGCGGGCGACCGCCACGGCCAGAGACCGGGCGACCACGACGGCCGTTGTCGAACAGGGCATCCACGGACTCCTGGAGCATGCGCTTCTCGTTGTTCACGATGATCGCAGGGGCGTCCAGGTCGAGCAGGCGCTTGAGTCGGTTGTTACGGTTGATCACGCGACGATACAGGTCGCTGAGGTCGGACGCGGCGAAGCGGCCGCCGTCGAGCTGGACCATCGGGCGCAGATCGGGCGGAATGACCGGGATGACATCCAGGATCATGTTCGCGGGGCTGTTGCCGCCCTTCAGGAAGGCGTCAACGACCTCGAGGCGCTTAACGGCCTTCTCGCGCTTCTGCTTCTGGGAATCCTCGTCGGCGATGATGGCCTTGAGCTTCTCGGCCTCGGAGGGGAGGTCGATGGCAGCGAGCAGGTCGCGGACGGCCTCGGCACCCATACCACCCTTGAAGTACATGGAGTAGTAACGGGTCATCTCGCGGAACAGCGGCTCATCGGAGATGAGGTCGCGCTCGGTGAGCTTCATGAAGGCGTTGAAGGCGTCCGTGCGGAGCTGCTTCTCGTCCTTGCACTCTTCCTCGATGTCGACGATGCCAGAGGCGATCTCCTCGGGGGTCAGCGGCTCCTCGTCGGAGAACTCGTCAAAGTTCTCGGGGTTGCCCTGCTCCTTGAGGGACTCGATCTGGCGGGCGCACTCGGCATCGATCTCTTCCAGATCGGCGGCGAGCTCCTCGCGCAGGTCGTCAGCGTCGGCCTCGCGAGCCTCGTAGTCGACCTCGGTGATGATGTAGCTGGCAAAGTACAGAACCTTCTCGAGGTCCTTGGACTTGATGTCGAGCATACGGCTCATCGGGAAGCTCGTGGGGCTCTTGAAGTACCAGATGTGGGACACGGGAGCGGCGAGCTCGATGTGACCCATGCGCTCGCGACGAACCTTGGCCGAGGTGACCTCGACGCCGCAGCGCTCGCAGACGATGCCCTTAAAGCGGATGCCCTTGTACTTGCCGCAGGAGCACTCCCAGTCCTTGGCGGGACCGAAGATCTTCTCGCAGAACAGGCCGTCCTTCTCGGGCTTGAGGGTACGGTAATTGATGGTCTCCGGCTTCTTGACCTCACCGTGCGACCAGGAACGGATCTGGTCGGCGGAGGCAAGGGAGATCTTTACCGAGTCAAAATCAGTAGCTTCGAAATCTGCCACAGTCAACTACTCCTTATCAGTGGTCGTGGCGGCGACAGCCTCGGGTGCCTCGGCGGTCTCGGCATCCTGGGCCTCGACGTCGGTGTCAACGCCGGCGAGCGCAGCCAGGTCGTCGAGAGCAGAGGTCTCCTCGGCGGTCACAGGGGCGGAGGCGTCCTCGTCGGCATCGTGCATGGGCTCGATGTCCAGTGCGAGGGAACGGATCTCCTTGACGAGAACCTTGAAGGACTCGGGGATACCCGGAACCGGGACGTTCTCGCCCTTGACGATGGACTCGTAGGTCTTGACGCGGCCCACGGTATCGTCGGACTTGACGGTCAGGATCTCCTGCAGGACGTTGGCAGCACCGTATGCGTACAGTGCCCAAACTTCCATCTCGCCGAAGCGCTGGCCGCCGAACTGAGCCTTGCCGCCCAGCGGTTGCTGGGTAACCAGGCTGTAAGGGCCGGTCGAACGGGCGTGGATCTTGTCGTCGACCATGTGGCCGAGCTTGAGGATGTAGGACGTACCCACGGTAATGGGCTCGCGGAACTCCTCGCCGGTGCGGCCGTCGAACAGGCGGGTCTTGCCGCGCTCGTCAAGCTGGGTGACAAACTCGGGGCGCATGTGATCGCCAAAGGCAGCGGTGGCCTTGTTGAGCATGTTCTTGTTGGCGCGACGGATGACCTCGGCGATCTCGTCCTCCTTGGCGCCGTCGAAGACGGGCGTCGAGACGAAGAACGGACCGGGGACATACTTGTCGGAGTCGGCATCCTCGGTATCCCAACCGCAGGCAGCAGCCCAGCCAAGGTGGCACTCGAGCAGCTGACCGACGTTCATACGCGAAGGAACGCCCAGCGGGTTGAGGATAACGTCGATCGGGGTACCGTCAGCCATGTAGGGCATGTCCTCGACCGGCAGAACGTTACAGATAACGCCCTTGTTGCCGTGGCGACCGGCGATCTTATCGCCCTGCTGGATCTTACGACGCTGGGCGACGTAGACGCGCACCTGCTCGTTGACGCCGGGGGCCAGGTCGTCGCCGTTCTCGCGGCTAAAGCGGACGACGTCGATGACGCGGCCATAAGCGCCGTGAGGCATCTTAAGGGAGGTGTCGCGAACATCGTGAGCCTTGGCACCGAAGATGGCGCGCAGCAGGCGCTCCTCGGCGGTCAGAGCGCTCTCGCCCTTAGGCGTGACCTTGCCGACCAGGATGTCGCCAGGGCCGACCTCGGCGCCGATGCGGATGATGCCGTCCTCGTCGAGGTTGGCAAGCATGTCCTCGGAGAGGTTCGGGATCTCGCGAGTGATCTCCTCGGGGCCGAGCTTGGTATCGCGGGCGTCGATCTCGTGACGGGTGATATTGATGGTCGTCAGCAGGTCCTCGGCCACCAGGCGCTCGGACACGACGATACCGTCCTCGTAGTTGAAGCCTTCCCACGGCATGTATGCCACGGTGAGGTTCTGGCCCAGTGCGAGCTCGCCATGATCGGTCGAAGGACCGTCGGCCAGAGGCTCGCCCTGCTCAACGGTGTCACCGACGCGCACGAGCGGACGGTGGTTGATGCAGGTGGACTGGTTGGAGCGCTGGTACTTGGCCAGGTGATACTCGTCCATGCCGCCGGCGTGCTTGACGATAATCTTGGAGGCGTCGGCATAGATGACTTCGCCGGCGTTCTTGGCCAGGGTAACCTCGCCAGAGTCCAGGGCGGCGCGACGCTCCATGCCGGTACCGACATAGGGAGCGGCGGGGTGAACCAGCGGCACGGCCTGACGCTGCATGTTGGCGCCCATGAGCGTACGCTTGGCGTCGTCGTGCTCGAGGAACGGAATCAGCGTGGCTGCGACGGAGAGCATCTGACGCGGCGAGACGTCCATGTAGTCGACGTCCTCGACAGGCACGTCGGCGGGAGCGCCGAAGGAGCCGTCGAAGTCGCGGGTACGGGCGATCACGGTATGCGGACGGACGATCTTGCCCTCGGCATCGGTCGTGATGAACTCGTTGGTCTTGGGATCGAGCGGCGTGTTGGCCGGCGCGATGACGTGCTTCTCTTCCTCGTCAGCGGTCATCCAGTCGATCTGATCGGTGGCAACGCCGTTCTCGACACGACGGAACGGGGCCTCGATGAAGCCATACTCGTTGACGCGGGCGTAGAGGGCGAGCGAGCCGATCAGGCCGATGTTGGGGCCTTCGGGGGTCTCGATCGGGCACATGCGGCTGTAGTGCGAATTGTGAACGTCGCGGACGGCCGTCGGCACGTTGGTGCGGCGGCTGGAGCCGGACTTGTGGCCGGCAAGACCACCAGGGCCGAGTGCGGACAGACGGCGCTTATGGGTCAGACCGGTCAGGGGGTTCGCCTGGTCCATGAACTGCGAGAGCTGCGAGGAACCGAAGAACTCCTTGATGGAGGCCACGATCGGGCGGATGTTGATGAGCGACTGCGGGGTGATCTCGTCGATGTCCTGGGAGCTCATGCGCTCACGGACGACGCGCTCCATACGGCTCATACCGATACGGAACTGGTTGGCGACGAGCTCGCCGACGGTGCGGATGCGGCGGTTGCCGAAGTGGTCGATGTCGTCGACCTTGAAGCCCTGCTCGCCGGCAGCGAGGGACAGGAGGTAGCGCAGCGTCGCGACGATATCCTCGTCGGTGAGCACCGTGACCTCTTCCTCGGTGGTGAGGTTGAGCTTCTTGTTGACCTTGTAACGACCGACGCGGGCCAGATCGTAGCGCTGCGGGTTAAAGAGCAGGCCCTCGAGCAGGCTGCGGGAAGCGTCCACGGTGGGAGGCTCGCCCGGGCGCAGGCGACGGTAGATCTCGATGAGGGCGTCCTCGCGGGTGAGGGCGGTGTCGCGCTCCAGGGTGCGCTTGATCACATCGGAGTTGCCGAGCAGCTCGATGATGTCGTCGTTGGTGACGGCAATGCCAAGGGCGCGCAGGAACATCGTGGCGCTCTGCTTGCGCTTACGGTCGATGGAGACCATGAGCTGGTCGCGCTTGTCGACCTCAAACTCGAGCCAGGCACCGCGGGACGGGATAATCTGGGCCTTGTAGATCTGCTTGCCCGAATCCATCTCGGAGCTGTAGTACACGCCCGGGGAGCGGACGAGCTGCGAGACGACGATACGCTCGGTACCGTTGATGATGAAGGTGCCCTGATCGGTCATCATGGGGAAGTCGCCCATAAAGACGAGCTGCTCCTTGATCTCGCCGGTCTCCTTGTTGGTGAGACGAACGTCGGTCAGAAGCGGGGCCTGATAGGTCATGTCCTTCTCGCGGCACTCCTCGACGGTGTGCGCGGGGTCGCCGAACTGATGCTCGCCGAAGGTAACCTCGAGAACATGGTTCTGGCTCTGGATGGGGCTGGATTCCTTGAACGCCTCACGAAGACCCTCGTCCTTAAAACGCTCAAAGGATTCCCTTTGAACAGAGATAAGGTTGGGGAGCTCCATGGCCTCCGGGATTTTCCCGAAGCTGACGCGCTTGCGCTCAGTGGCAGTGTATGCGTAGGTCACCAGGTTTTTCCTCCTTCACGGAAATGCTCGGTGGGTTGGCGAGGCATAGCTTCGCCAGTTATCGCAACCTAATAGTTTATCAGGTACCGACCGTTGGGCAAGAAAAGCCTTGACGCGATTGAGTTTTTGGAGTAGCAAAGTTTTTCGACAGAAAAGATGCAGGTAGATAGGTATGTATCGAACACCTGTTCATATATTTTATGTGAACGAGACTGCTGATGCGCGCCGCTGAATGGCGGAATGACGGCGAGGGTTGATCGAGCGGAAACTGCGTCCCGTTTTGAGGCCCCAAACTGGGACGCAGTTTCCGGTTGAGCCCTGTTTGGGAAAGCACATCCCATTCTGAGCCGAAATTCCGGGTCGCAGTTTCCGCTAGAGGCTCCAACCGGAAAGCGCATCCCAGAATTCGACGAAATTATGGGTCGCACTTTCCGACAGGTTATGGCAAAGGGGCTGCCGCCTTGTTGCACCCGTTTGGCAATGTTGCGCAACAGATTCTTCGAATCCGGCATGAAGATACTGGATAGTTACTTATAACCTAACGAAAGGATTGCCATGTTTAAGAGCATCCGAAAAGGCGGGAGGATCGCCGCAGTCGCAATCGGCATCGTAGCGGCGCTGACCCCGCTGGCTGCCCATTACAGTCTGAAATAGGCCATCGATAAAATTCGATGGCGAGCATTCGGCGC
>ERZ840407.46-NODE-46-length-116277-cov-10.067844_pt1 | contig 116277 bp, 103 predicted proteins | sample MGYA00519877_ERZ840407 | MGnify/ENA primary metagenome ERZ840407 (study PRJEB31850, sample SAMEA3708875) | human gut metagenome | biome: human gut; feature: human-associated habitat; material: faeces | place: China | collected 2014 ...
GCGGCCGCCTGGGCCGCCTGGTGCTTGGCCGGGGCGGTCGCGCCGGCTGCCTCGGGGCCGCGCGCGCCTCCCTTTGGGGCGCCGAGGGCGGTCGCCGCCTTGCGGCTGCCTTGGGCGGCTTTCTTCGCCTTCCTCTGCCGCAGCCTTCCCGCGGCCTTCTTGGCCGCATGCCCCGCGTCGTACATGCCCGAGGCGCCCTCGAGCTCCTCCGAGTCGTCGAGCTGGGAGACTGCCTCCCGGGCGATCGCCAGCTTCGCCGCCTCGACGCGCGAGCGCATCGCTGCCGCCGCGCGCCGGTCTCCGGCGGGTTGGGACAATTTGTCCCCGAGCCCGCCTTCCGGCGCGTCGGGCCTGGAAGGGCGCCCCTTCGCCGTTGCGGCGGAGCCTCCCGCCTGGTCGAGCGGGCCGGCTCCCTCCGAGACGTTTCCCAGGGCGTCGCGCTCGGTCTCCGCGACGTCGCCCGTGGTGAGCACGTCGCGGCGCTGCGCCGCGACCACCTCGAGCATCCCGCCGCCCTCGCTCGGGCCGGCCATTCCTATTCCTCCGCCTCTCGCGCCGCCCGGCGCATCTCGCGCTCGGCGACCTCTGCGGGCTTGGTGTTCCACAGGTCGTAGAGCGGGCCTTTCGGGAAGTCGTCGGTGATGGGCACGCGGATCCCGGCGCTGATGAGCAGCCCCTCGCCGGGCTTGACGGCGTCTCCGATGTAGCCGCGCTCCGTGGCGGAGAGCTGGAGCATCTCCGCCCACGCGTCGAGGTCGGCGGTGGACTGCTTGTGCAGCAGGAAGAACTCGGAGTTGAGCACCATGTCGCGGGCCTCGGCGTTGGCCAGCATGTGGCTCGTGTTCTGGCTGATGCCGGTGCAGATGAGGCCGAACTTGCGCCCCTCGCGCCAAAGGCGGGCGAAGTACTCGACCACCGTCGGGTGCGCGAAGAGGCTCTGCACCTCGTCGATGTAGAGCCACGTGTAGTTGGGGCGCGGCGGCGTGACCATCACGCGGTTGCGCACCATCTCGAGCGCCGTGATCATGCCGAACACGCGCATGTTCTGGCCGAGGCCGTGCATGTCGATGTTGGTGATGCGGTTGTCGAGCGCCACGTTGCTCTGGCCGTTGAAGAAGGAGAACGCGCCCTTCACGTAGCGCTCGTAGCGCAGCGCGATGTCGGCGGCCTCGGGCTCGGGCTGAGCGAGCAGCGCCGCGTGGAAGTCGCCGAGCGTGGGCAGGCGGCCGTCCTTCGCGCACTCCCGGTACGCCTCGCCGACGCAGCGCGCGATGATCGAGCGGTCGCGCTCCGGCAGGCCCTCGCGGCCCTCGGCCATGAGCGCGCTCGAGAGCGCGAGCACCGCGTCGGTCTTGTACGCGAGCTTGGCGGCGTCGGCGCGGTCCGCGACGTCGGCGGTGTCGAAGGGGTTGAGCACCGCCGAGCATCCCGGGGCGAGCTCGACGTTCGCGCCGCCGAGCGCGCCGACGAGGTTGCCGTACTCGCCGGCCGGGTCGAAGATCACGACCTCGTCCTCGGGGTGCGCGAGCACGGTGTTGGTTATCTCGCGCTTGACCGAGAAGCTCTTGCCCGAGCCGGGCTTGCCGCACACGAAGCCCATGGGGCTCGCCAGGCGCTTGCGGTCGCACAGCACCAGGTTCCCGCTCTCCTTGGACTGCCCGTAGTAGCCTCCGCCCGCCTCGTCGAGGCTCTGGCTCGCGAAGGGCATCTGCATCGCCACCTGCCCCGTGGTGAGGTAGCGGCTCACGGTGACGTGGTTGTTCCCGAGCGGGAGCACCGAGTTGAGCGCCTGGCGCTGGCGGAAGTGGAGCGGCTCGAGGCCGATCGTGCAGCCCTGCGCGACGCTCGTCACCTGCTGGACGCGGCGGTCGAGCTCCTCGAGGCTGTCGGCCCAGGTGTAGACGAGGCCCGTGTAGACGAACAGGCGCTCGGACTTGTTGCGCAGGAAGTCGAGCAGCTCCTCGGCCTCCTCCTTCGAGAAGCGCAGCTCGGGCGGCAGGATCTGGTAGTCGTAGCCCTTCTTCACGGCGCTCATCTGCTCGTCGATGATCTCCTTGTCCATCCAGTCGATCTGGCGCTTCACGAGCGCGAGCGCCTCGCTCTGCGCGATGGGCTGCACGTGCAACGTCACGTTGAGCGGCAGCGGCAGGTCGATGATGGAGGCGAGGTAGGTCTCCTCGATGACCGACCCGAAGCTGCGCACGGCGAGCACCGCGCCGTAGCGCCCGTCGCTGCGGAAGCAGTCGGACCTGCCCTCGGGCTTGAAGTCGAGCGTGGAGGGCATGACGAAGTCCTTCGTGCGCGCGCCAGACGTCGGGGACAATTTGTCCCAGGAGAACTCGAAGCGCGACCCCGGGCGCAGCTGCCCCTGCAGGAGCTCGAGCCTCTCGGCGCCGTCGAGGGCGCGCGACGAGCAGCGTATGCGCGCGAGGGTCTGCTCCACGTCGCCCCGGATGCGCGCGAGCTTGGGCACCGCGGCGTCGACGTCGTCGGCGCCCACGGCGTAGGTCAGGTAGCGGTGGCGCACGAGGTTCGAGACGCCCTCGCGCATCTTGTCGTTGAGGATCCGGTTGTACTCTTCGGCGAGCCCGGCGGTGGCGCGTTCCCCGGGCTCGAAGAAGACCTTGCGGCCGACCTCGTCGGCTGGGATGGGCGCGTTCACGACCTGGAGCTGCACGTGGGAGTCCGCCGGGAAGTAGTTGAACAGCGAGCTCATCACGGTGAAGGCCGTCTCGCGCGCCTCCTTGCGCGCGGACTGGTAGCTGATGTCGGAGAACTCGACCGTCTGGCTGAACACCCCGGGCATCACCTGGGCGATGCCGTCCTTGTACATGGCGTCGTAGCCGACGTAGGCGGCCATCTCGCGCGAGCGGTCGCGCTCCCGGCGGCGCCTCTGCCGCTCGGCCTCCGCGCCCTTCGAGGCGTCCTTGCGCCCGCCCGTGCCGCCGAGGAGCAGCTCGAGGGTGCTCGGGCGCTTCGGCCTATTCTCCTTGTTGGTTCTTGCTCGGCTCATAGAGCTCGGCTCCTTTCTTCCTTGCCCTGCGCCTCGCGCGCCGCCCCGGGCGGCCCGGGCGCGGCGAGCCCTCGGGGAGGCTCGCGGCGAGGCAGGGCTCGTACGCGAGCAGCTGCGGGGAAAGCTCGTGTGCCGCCAGGAGAGGCAGCAGCTCCTCGGCGCGCATGCCGAAGGGCCGCCAGAACCCGGCGAGCCAGAACGGCATGCTGCAGAGCATGATCGGGAAGGCCGCGTCCGCGACGTCGGCACGCAGGCCCAGGTGGACGAAGGCCGCCGCCCCGATGGCGCTGCCGAAGCCGAGCGACACGCATGCGAGCGTGCGCAGGCTCATCTTCCCGACGATCTTCTCCTCGTACTCGCCGATGTCCTTCTGGACCGGTATCCGGAGCGCCATCCGCGACGCCCCCTATGCCGGCAGCCAGGACGTGTCCAGCTGCCCGAAGTAGACCGACGCGGCGATGATGATCGCGCCGCCGGCGATGGTGGAAATGGCGGTCGCGATCTGCGGGCCGCCCTGCTGCTCCCTGATGGCCAGGCCGAGCGAGACCGCTCCCCACGCGACCAGGAAGCCGCCGAGGAAGGTCACGCAGCCCGACACGAGCTTGATGACGTTTGCGAGCATGCTGCTCTCCTTTGCTTTCGGTTGACGATGTTCCTTGCTGCTCCTCCCCCGCGGCGGGGGAGGCACGCGCCCTCCGCGGCCCCGTCACGAGTTGCCTTCCTTCTGCCTGCGGTACTCCGCGAAGTCGAACGGGCCGCGGCGCGCGGCCTCCTCGAGCAGGCGCGAGCGCGGGTGGCGCTCGAGCCGGTACTTCCGGTCCATGAGCGGCATGCACCCGTTCACGAGCACGAGCGCGTCCTCGCGCGGCATGCGCGCCACCTCGGCGGGCTGTATGAGGTCGCGCTCGGAGATGCCGCGGTTCACGGTGCGGGTCCAGCCGGCGCCCCGCGAGTCGCTCTGCGTCTCGCTCGCCACCGTCTGCTTGCCGGCCATCTTGCTGATCTCCTCGTTGGTCTCGTTCGCCTTTCCGCCCAGGTAGAGCAGCGTGTCGCAGGCGTTCACGATGGTCTCGGCGTTGTTGTCGCCGTAGGTCTCCTTCAGCTGCGAGAGAGACTGGGCGATCATCGAGACCGCGATGTTCCGGCTGCGGGTGACGGCGATGGTCCGCTCGAAGTCGGGTATGCGCCCGATGTTGGCGAACTCGTCGAAGACGAAGTGCACCGTCGTGGGCAGCGATCCGCCGTGCGCCTCGAGCGCCTCGGCGCAAAGCGCGCTCACGGCCGTGTCCATGAGCAGGGCGAACAGGAAGTCGAAGGTCGAGTCGGTGTCGCTCATGGACGCGAAGAGCGCGACCTTGGCGCCCTCGTCGCCCATGTGGGCGAGGCCGAGCTCGTCTTTGGAGGTGAGGTCGCGCACGGCCCGGATGGACAGCGGCTTCAGGCGGACGTTGCAGCTCGAGAGCATCGACTTCATGGTGTCGCCGGCGGCCACGCGGAACTCGCGGTAGCTCGCGAGCGCGAAGTCGTCGGGCGGCGCGGGCTCGCGGACCTTGACCCACTCCCACGCGCCGTCCTCCTCGGCGAAGCCGCGCAGCGATCCGCCCTCCGCCGAGGCGCCGCCGCGCCTGACGTAGCGCTCGCCGGTCTCCAGCTCGCGGAACACCATGTCGAGCGGGCTCATGTAGCCCGGGTCGTCGCGGGCGTCGGCGAGCGAGAGCAGCGTGAGCAGCCCGTCGAGGTTTCGGTCGGCGGGCTCGCAGTGCATGACGAGGTAGGCCGTGAGCGCGGTGTAGACCAGGCGCTCGGCCTTCTCCCAGTAGGGGTCGCCCTTGTGGTCGGCGTCGCCCTCGGTGTTGGCGACGATGCCGCGGGCGAAGCGGATGACGCCCGCCTCGTCGCGTATGTAGGCTATGGGGTTGAAGCGCATGGAGCGCGTGAAGTCGATGGTGTCGAACGCGCGGATCTCGTAGCCGAGCTCCGCCAGCGCGCCGCCCATCTCGCGGATGAGCGTGCCCTTCGGGTCGGTCACGAAGAAGCTGGCGTTGGCCTGCAGGAGGTTCGGCTTGACGTAGTAGCGCGTCTTGCCGGTGCCCGGGCCGCCCACCACGAGCACGTTGTCGTTGGTGTCGGTGGAGAGGTCGAACCTGCGGCTCACGAGGCGGATGCGCGCGTTGTCGGTGAGGATGATGTTGTTGTCGGGGTCCTTGGCATCGCCGAAGGGCGCGATGTCCTTGCGCGTGGCCCACCTGGAGCTACCGTGCTCCTCGCCGTCGCGCCGGGCGCCCTTGGATCCCATGGAGCGCGCCCAGGCGAGGAGCGCGCCGCACGCGCAGGCGGTTCCGGCGCACAGGGGAAGCGCCTCCGCGGAGAAGACTTGTCCCGCGCAAAGCGCCGCGGGGATCGCCGCCATGGCGGCCTCCGGGTCGAGGATCGGGTTCGCCCCCGATGCCGCGATTGCCGCGGCCGCGAGGTCTCCCGCGGCGAACGCCGCCGCGGCCAGCGCTGCCGCCGCCTGCCACCTCATCTCTCGGGCCCCTCGATATGTCGCGGGCCGCGGTCCCGGCCGGGGCCCTGGCTGTGGGCCCTCGACGCCTCGCGCGCCCGCTCGGCGCGCTCCGCCAGCCGCTCGGGCGCCCGGCGCCTCTCGGCGATCTCGGAGAGCCGCTCCCTGGCGCGATCTGCGGCCTTTCCCGTCTCTTGCTCGAGCTGGCGGAAGGCCTCGTCGACCTCGGGGGCGTCCTCCACCTTGAAGAGCAGCCAGTCGCGGCCCTCGCCGGGGATGATGTGGTGCTCGACCGACGCGGCGCGCAGCTTGTCGGAGACGACCTCCTTGATCGTCGCGTACTCGGGAAGCCCAGAGAGCTCCTCGAGGCTGAGCTTCGCGTAGGTCGGCGCGCCGTCGGCCGCGATAGCCCCGGCGCGCCCGCCGGCGATGGTCCCGCGGATTCCCGCGAGGCGCTCGGAGAGCTCCCTCGCGCTGCGCGCCATTGCCTCGGCGCCGGCCTCCTGGCCGATCCTCAGCATCCAGTCGAGCAGCTTGCCGCCCGCCTCGTCCCCGTAGTCGCTCGCCATCCCGCGCCTCCCTTCCAGTCGAGATGAAAAAAAGGGGCGCCTTCGCGCCCCCGTTGTCCCTATTCGGCCCCGACGGCCCTCTCGCGCGCCATTGGGGCGCGGGCTTCCTGCCCGGAGTGCGCGAGGCTCGCCTCGCGGGCGGACGCGGCGCGCTGCGCCAGCGGCTCGGGCGCCTTCTCGTGCAGATGGGCCCACTCGCCGCTGCGGCACTGCTCCGGCGTCGCCTCGCACATGTCGCGCATGGCGCGCTCGAACCGCTCGGGCTCCTGGGCGATGGCGCCGAAGCTCCAGCTCTCGAAGCCGGTCCACGCGTCGCCGTCGCGCTTGAGCGTCCACCACTCGTCGCCGCCGTTCACCTGCTGGATGAACGCGAGGTCGCGGTAGCAGAACCCCTGGCGTATGGCCCAGTTGCCCGAGCCGAGCGCCTCGCGGAGCCTGTCGACGCTGTCCGTGCGGGAGAACTCGTATGGGTACTCCTCGAGGAACGGGTCGTCCTGCCAGTCGAAGCCGCCGACCTTGAGCCAGCCGTTCTCCTGGCACTTCTCCACGAGCCCGTCGTGCTCGCGGCCGGTTATCCTCTCGAAGCCGTCCATGGGCTCTCCGCCTTTCGTTTGTTGCTTGGCGGGCGGCGTCCTCGCGATGGGGGCACGGTGCGAGTCGGAGCAGGCGTGCGTGCCGGCGCGTCGGCGCCGCCCAAGACGTGTATAGCGATTTCGATTGCGGCAGAGGGCGGGGCCGCCCGCGATGGGTCGAGCTGGGTCGAGCCGTCCGCGCCTCCACGGGAAGCGCACAAGCTAGCCGAGCCGGCGCCTGTCCCTTCCGCCCAGGTAGACGGGCCTGCAGGTCTGGGAGATCCTGCTCGCGATCGCCTCTGCCGTTACGCGCTCGCCGCGCCTTGCGAGCCTGTCCGCCAGCGCGCCCGGCGCGTAGTTCGACGTGACGATGGTCGGGCGCATGTCCTCGTAGCGCGCGTCGAGCACGCTGAACACGGTGCCGACGGACCACTCGGTCGCGTCCTCCTTGCCGAGGTCGTCGAGCACGAGGACGTCGCACTTGGCGTACCGCGCGACGGCGGCCTCGGTGCCGCCCTCGCCGAACGTGGCCTTCACGCGCTCGAGCATGCCCTTGGCCGTCGTGAAGGCGACGTCGTAGCCGGCCTCGGCGAACAGCCTGGCCATGGCGGAGGCGGCGTGCGTCTTGCCGGCGCCGACGCCCCCGTGTATGTAGAGCCCGGCGCCCCCGTTGCCCGCGAACGAGGCGATGTACTCGGCGAACTCGGGGCGGTCGGCCTCGGCGGCCCAGTAACGCCTGGGGATGCCCGCGCGCGAGAGCGCCTTCTCCCGGCGGGCGGCCTCCTCCTTGGCGGCGAGGGCCGCGCGCCTTCGCGCCTCGGCCTCCCGCTCGCTGGCTGCGCCCTCGCACGGGCAGGGGGCGGCGGAGACCCAGGCGACCCTGCCCGCCAGCGCCGCGCCGAGCGGATCGAGGGCGGCGCCGCAGTGCGGGCACGCCCTCGGCTCCGGCTCGTCGAAGGAGAGCCCGGCCGCCCGGGCCTGCTCCAGGGTGATGAGTCCCGCTCGGTCCATCGGGCGCCCCTTCCTTATCTTCTGAAGTCCTTGTTGTCCCTTTTGCTTATTGGGTGGCATATCGTCAGGGGTTTCCCTGTCATCTCGTCAGGGGTTCGGGCTGCGAACCCTGACGGTTCGTCACCCTTGTTCTCGGCGAACCCTGTCATTTCGTCACCCTTTCGCGCCGGGAACCCTGACGAATCGTCAGGGGTTGCCAGCGCTCCGGGCGGCAGCCTCTCGCGCACGATGCGGTACCGCTTGGTGGCGTGCCCGCGCGCCGGGGCGTGCACGCCGCATTCCTCGATGAGGCCCCGGTCGAGCAGGTCGCGGATGGCGCGGTGGACGCTGCGCTCCTGCACGTTGAGGAATCGTGCCAGGCCACCCTTGCTCTCGAAGTAGCCGCACCCGGCGTCGCAGAAGCCGAAGATGCGCGCGTAGACGAGCAGGGGAAGGCCGGAGAGGCCCAGGTCCGCCATCATGAAGTGCCGTACCGCCGTGAACTCGCGCGGGGAGGGGCCGTCGCGTCCCCTCGGGCCTGCGGCTGCCATCGGCGCTAATCCCTTCTGGGCGAGCCGACGATGCTGTTCCGCTCGACCCATGCGACGAGCTCGTCGTGCAGAACGATGCCGTCGCGCGTCTTGCCGCCGATGTAGCGGATCGGGAACGGGTCGTCGGGGTCCTTGGCGAGCCGGTACATTGCGTCGCGGCTGATGCGCAGCATCGCGCACGCCTCGTCGGCGCCGAATATCGCGTTGGTCGATGCGATGAGCCTCACCTGGCTCCTGCTAATGCTCTTGGTCATGGTCGTCCTCGAGCTCCTTTCGTCTCGAGGCTCCCTCGCGTGCCCGGCCGCGGGCGGCTCCCGGGGCGGTCGCCGCCGTCATTTCCTGCCGCTCCTCGACTCGATGTAGGCGTCCACTGACGCCCTCGACACCAGGAGCTTCCTTCCGAGCCTGTACGAGTCGATCTCTCCCGACCAGATGAGGTCGTACGCCTTGTTTCGGCTCGCCCTCATGTACTCCTGCATCTCGATCACCGTCATCCATTCGTCCCGATCTCGGCTTCCCTCGGGCGCGACGCAATCGGCTGTGTGTGCCATGGTTCCTCCAATCTTCCCGTGCGGCACGACGCGGGCACGCCGCACGGCACCGTGTCCCTTTTCGTCTGCGCGACGATTGAACCGCCTGATTGCGGTTGGCGCGCCCGACGGGAGCGGAGACGGGTCGAGGTGGGTCGAGCTGATCGGGCCTCCACGAAACGGCCATGAGTTGCGCGCCTTAGCTCGTGGCTAAGTCCCCGAAAAGCAAAAGGCGCCCATGCGAGCGCCTGGCTAGGATCGAGGTTCGTTCGGTCGTGGTCGGAATGCACGTCTTCCGCGGTGCTGTGGTCCGGGGTCCGGCATCTGTCGTTCGCCTCTTCTGTCGTGTTTGATGTTGCGTGTTATGCGAGCGACCTTTCGCGGGCCTGCCGGCCCGTTGCCCCAGGTGCACCCGGGTAAATGGTACCCATCCGTTGGGACAAGGACATTGCGGGAGGGCCGTCTGGGCAAGCTGGGATGGACGAGCGGGCGTCGACGGCTCGATTAGGGCTTCTCCGTTACCCTGCAGCTGTTCTCGGTCGCCCGAACGACAATATCGCCGAGGTCCGCCACGCCCTCGTCGAGCTGAACGACTTGAGGCCAGACCTCGCGGACCATGGCCATTTGGTCGTCTATCAGCAGGCATTTCGCCATTCGCACCCTATTCCTCATGCCGATGACCTCTTCTCCAAGCCTTTCCGGGTCTTCTGGGTCGAACATTCTCGTACCGCTCTCGTTGACTAAGTGCCCATCAGGATCGAATCGTTCCGGGCTTGATTCTGGGCTAAGGCAATATTCGCGACAGCGCTCACTTTCCAGTAGATTCGCGTTGTCGTTCCGGGATTTAGGAGAATTTCTCTCAGTGAAATCGGATATACCGCATCCATTATTCCGGGCTTCTCAGTTCTGTCATTGACCCAGGTATCACCCGTTTCCTATAGCGAGTGAATATAAAAAAAGGGCAGAGTCGCTTGCGCAAGTCCGCCCCTAAAACCGTGAAGGTTTTGCTATCTGCGGGCTATTCTACCAACCCGAGCGATTCTGTCAACCTGCGAAGGAACTCGAGCGCGGAGCGAGCTGCGGCGTCGGGCCCCTTGTCGGGCAGCGCCTCGGTTTCGCCGTCGGCCCTGGCGAACATCTCGGCGAGCTCGGATGCGGCGCGCGAGCGCGAGGAGCCCTCGGGTACCAAGCCGGAGTGCGCCACGAGCACGGTCGCGACCTCCTGCATGGCCGTATTCCCCATCCACTTCCTCCTGGTCGCCTTGGGAATTCCCACGGCGGCGACCCTTCGGGAGACGCCGTGGGACGCCGAGCCCCGGGCGGCGCCCCTCTCGGCGAAGCAGTTGATCAGGCACGAGCCGTGCGCGGCGCAGTTGCGGACGGACTTCACGCGCTTGAGGTCGTAGTGGGAGGCCTCGAGGCGCCTGTCGCCCCATCGCCTGGCGCAGAAGCGCACGAAGTCGATGAGGGTGCCGAACGAGGTGAGCTCAAGGAAGGCCCAGGCAGGCGTGTCGCCGGAGTACTTCGCGTAGAGGCTCGAGCTGTAGGGGCTGCGGCCGCTCATCTTGAGCTCGCGCAGGCGGTACTCCCTGTTTGCAGTGGTAAGCGATGCCATGTAGTCGGCCACGATGGCGTAGCCGTCCTCTCCACGGTCCTCCATCTCGCGAAGCAGTGTCACCTTCTGGAAGTGCTCGATGTCGAGCGCCATGCCGAGCAGGGCGTGGCGCAGCTCCTGGTCGAGCGCCGCGAGCAGGCGCAGCTGGCCGAAGTCGAGGTCTACGTAGCGGCCGTCGCGCGGGCCTCCCTCGTATTTCGAGAAGAGTTTGCGGTAGGATGCGAGCTTGAAGAAGTTGCACTTGTCGCGCAGGTAGTCCGCGGCCTCTTCCTCGGAACACAGCTCGAAGGCTACGCCCTTCTGCTTGAGGTGCTCTATCTGCTGCTCGATCGTGAGGATCGGCTTCCTATCGTGGGGTTCGGCCATGCTCGGTCTCCTGTCATTGATCTGAGAATCCTATTCTACCGGCATGTTTGCCCTGAATCCTGAAGGCCCGTTCGCCAACTCATAAGCAAGCCACCTGAGACTACTCACTTTGTTCACGAATGGCGAAGACCTGCGACCTGGGGTTTTGCAAATGGCGCGCAAGCCACCCGCGTTAATTCACTTGCGATTGCAGCTGGTGGCTTGCAGGCAAAAGGGCGGTTGAGTTTCAAAACGGGCGTTTTCGGCGCCATCGAGCCTCCAAAGGCGACCCACCGCGCACTTTGGGACAAAAACAAAAACTCAAAGCCCTGAGTTTGAAAAAAGTTTTTGAGGTTGTCCCAACTTTTGTCCCCGAAGCCGACGAAACGCGACATCGCGTCATTCGGCGGCACGCGTTCCGTGTCGATGCCGAAAACTGGGTGTAACTGGAATGACGGGACGGCAGGACCGACGCCATCGAGTGGGAGTAGAACATACGTTCGATAAAATAATATAGTATCAGATAGCGGGCACGGTTTCAATTGAATCCGTGCCCGCTGCTGTATGCGTGTCCTTGCATGCCCAATATGCGCCGTAAAAGCCGTCTTCTTCGACGTCAAAGTGAATGCGCTTCGTTTTCGCCTCTCAAAATCTTATTTTCACGATTTGCATTTTCATCCCGTTGTCACCGACCCTTGCGAGAAACCGGAAAAAGCCGCTGACAGAAGGGTCTCTCAAATCGTTGTAGCCCAGCATATAGCCGCGACTTGTGACCTGCAGACGGCTGTCCCACGCGCCGATTTCCCTGGCGGCATCCGAAACCGCAAAATATGCCCCCACATCCTTGATTTTTGCGGTCTTTAGCCATGTTTTTGCGATCATCTTTACTGCCGCCCGATTGGCAGCATCAAAGACCAGCACACTGCCGGGGAAAGCGTCCGCCATCCCCCGCACCAGTTCCCGGACCTGCTGGGTCAGAAAGTAATAGAACACCCCGGAGGCAAAGAACACCGCCCCGCGGGAGGCATCGATTTTGCTAAACCATGCGGTGTCTTTCAGGTCGCAGGGGATATTTTGTTCTCGATCCCCGGCGGGCAGTAGCTGCTGCCGCAAGGCAATCACATCCGGGAAGTCCAGATTGTAGATCTTGCATCTACCGTTGTCGCAGGTTCTGCCGGTGTTGTCCAGCCCGCAGCCCAGATTGACCACCGCCGCATTGGGGTGGCCTTTCAGGTAATCCCGCACCTCGAAAGCAAGATCACTCTGCCGTGTGGCCACCTCCAGCGCACCAAAGCGCTGCATCAGGCTGCGGGAGTTTTTCTCTGCCTCTGAAAAGTCGTAGTCGATCTGGTCGAGCAGACGAACCGCTGTTTCATCCCTGTAAAGGGTCGGGTACAACTCCGTACACAGCTTCCGGGAATACAGCGGGAGGATCAGCGTCTCCTGCACGGTGTTTTTCTCAATTTTACATTTCATAGGTTTCTTCCTCAGTGAATAAAAACTGTCATAATTGCCGCCAGCACAGCCGCTATGACCGTCATGCCTATCGCCATGTGCAGGATGGATGCAAAAATGCCCGTGCTTGATGCCCTTACTTCCGCGCCGTGACGCAGAGCCACTTTTTCTTTTTGCGTATCTGCACCTCGTGAAAACCCGCCTGCTCCAAACACGCCTTTAATTCAATGTCCTTGTAGATGGTCATGCCGCCGATGATCTGCGTCCACCTCTCGTCCCTGTCTGTATCGCCATTGCTCTCGTTGCAGATAAGAATTTTCCCGCCTGGCTTCAGCGTCCGCCAGACCTCACGGAAGCATCGGGGCAAATCAGGCCAAAAATAGACGGTCTCAAAGGCCGTGGCAGCATCGAAGTAGCTATCCTCAAACGCCATATCCGCCACACTGCCTTGCAGAACGGCGCAACGCCCCTCCTGAATTGCAGTTCGGTTGAGCTTTCTAGCCTTCTCCACACTGACGGGCGAATAGTCGATGCCCTTGACGACGCCATGCGGGCATTTTTTCAGCAGCCGTTTTATGTTCGCCCCGCCGCCGCAGCCGCAATCCAGCACCTTGGCGTTTGGCGCAAGTCGTAGAAACTGAAGTCCCCACCGCGCCACAGGGCTGTGGCCCAGATTCATCATGGCAACCATAAGTTTTCCGCCGAGGCCCACGGGCTTGCGGGTGTTTTCAAAGAACGACATCTGGCCCCTCCGATTTCGTGCATTCCGCATAGGTCAACGGGAACGAGGCCTTCAGCACCGCGCTTTTCTGCACCGCCCAGCCGTTTTGACGCAGGAAACGTAGGTATTCCTCGCTTGTCCACCTGCTGTGGAGGGGGAATCCCGCCATACTCATGAAAAAGGCTTTTGCCTTGCCGGAAACCGAGTTCCCCGCGTGAGTGAAGGTTGGCGCGATGAGCACGCCGTCGTCCTTCAGCACCCGTCTGATTTCTTGCAGGGCCTTTTCCGGATGCGGCACTATGTGAAGCGCGTTGGACGCGATCACCACTTCGAAGGACTTCTGTGCATAGGGCAGGCGGAACATATCTTGTACGGAAAAGTGCAGCTTTGCGGATTGATTGTCCCGCTTTGCTTCAAGGATCATCTTTGCAGAGGCGTCCGTAGCCTCGATGCGCGCCGCCGCATCCACGACGCTCTTTGCGATAAGCCCCGTGCCGGTGGCAACCTCCAGCACGGTCTTTGCTTTCACCACCGGCCGGATCAGCCCATACATCTTCTCATACGCCGCCCGGTCGTTTCGCATGAAACGGTCATACCGACCGGCGTTCTTGTCCCAGAAACCCTCGCGTTCGTGCATGGCTGTCGCCCCCAAACAGTTAGAGCCATCTAACTATAACACACGAATCATGCAGTAAGATGAGGCTAACCTTCTTTTCTTGGCTAAGACGCATCTCTTCGGTTTTCGCTTATAACGGCGCGAATCAGATACTAGGCTGGAGCTGAAGAAAGAGCTCGGCGGACAGGTAGGTCGATACCGGTTCCCGGAACGGTGATCAAGCCAATTACACCAGGGCTCTAGTCATGCAGGTAAACCCAATCCATGACGGGAAATAGGTCCTTTTCTCTAGCTCGACGTCTTTCGGAGCTTGACGATTTGGACTGATGGAGGTGAGAAGTCCCTCACTGCGCCAATACCAGAAGATTGCGCTATAGACATCTCTCCGACCCTTTGAATCACCCCTTTTCACGCCACCCGCTACGAACCCCGGCGGAAACTAGGGAGTGATTAAAAAGGCGACCTGCGGTTTTGCGAATCAATTGAGTCATTCACAAAATCGCGAATTAAGGGCCTGATTCGCCCAAATTGCGCACGAATTGGCCCTTAGGCGGTACGACGCGACACGCATCGACAACACTCGGCCTGGATTAGTCACTGAGCGGGAATAGCGGGAACTGGCTTTTGAACTCGCGTTTTGATACCGTCGAGTACCGCCTGATGCTGTTTCGGCGCCGCCATAGAGTAAAGCCACCAGCGAAATAACGGGAATAAAAGCCTCCGGACCCTCTGGTTCGGAGGCTATCTTTTTGCATATCTGCCTAAAACGACTCCTTGCCAAAGCCCCTTGAGCATCGGGCGGCATTATTGAGTGTGGGCGTTATCGTAGGTATCTTTGATTTCTTCTGGCAAATTATCGGGAATCAGCGCCTTCACTCTATCCTCGTTGCCATCTTGGATTGCCTGCTCGTAGTACCAGCATTTGAACTTCAGCATGTCGAGCGCGCGGTTCATGTTCACGATCTCCGACTCCATGTGGGCCTTGCGCTCCTCGAACATGGCCTTGCGTTTGGGGTATGTTGAGGGACCCTCTGCGCACCATTCCATGAACAGCCGGATGTCCTTGATCTCCATTCCAGCCTTCTTTAGGCATTCGATGACCCGAAGCGCTTCGAGTTCCGTATCGCTGAATCGGCGAATGCCGGATGCCCGCTCCAGCCCCGGGAACAATCCCTGCTTGTCGTAATATCGCAGCGTTGAAGCGGGCAAACCGAACATTTCCGCCACCTGTCCGATTGTGTACATGGCTCCTCCGAAACAATGTCGAATTCATTCCTTGACCTAAAGTCAGGTTTAGGTATTACCTTCATTCTCGTCAATGTAAATCGGGAGCGCAAGGGGTATTCCGTAATGGGCAAAACGGTTTTGATAGTTTCTTCAAGTCCACGAAAGAATGGCAATTCCGAGACGCTGGCGGAGGCTTTCGCCAACGGCGCGCGGGAGGCAGGTCACAGCGTTGAGACCGTGCGTCTGCGCGAGAAGCAAATGGGCTTCTGCAGGGGCTGCCTTGCCTGCTTAAAGTTGGGGCGTTGCGTCATCCAAGACGATGCCGTGGAAATTGCCGCCAAAATGCACGATGCGGATGTGCTGGTGTTTGCAACGCCCGTCTACTACTACAGCGTCTGCGGCCAGCTCAAAACCATGCTGGACCGCGCTAACCCGCTTTTTGGCTCCGATTATGCATTCACCGAGGCATATCTGTTGGCGACGGCGGCGGAGAACGGGCGCTCGACCTTCGACGGGGCGAAAAAGGCGATGCAGGGATGGGTTGACTGTTTCTCCCGCTGCACGCTCGCTGGAACGGTTTTCGCCGGCGGCGTGAACGGCGTGGGCGAAATCGCCGGGCATCCCGCTCTGGAGCAGGCGCGGCGAATGGGCATGGGAATCTAGCCGGGCTGTTTGGCCGCGCGGAAACAGATTTGTGCCAAAACTATCGACAGGAGGAAATCGATCATGGCAGTTAAACAGACGGCAGGCAGAGACGCCCTGGGGGAGTTCGCTCCCAAATTCGCACAGCTCAACGACGACGTGCTGTTCGGCGAGGTGTGGAGCCGAGAGAGTGAGCTCTCCCTGCGCGACCGCAGCGTGGTGACGGTGGTTGCCCTGATGTCGCAGGGGCTGACGGACTCTTCGTTCAAATATCACCTGATGTCCGCAAAGAACAATGGAGTGACCAGGACGGAGATAGCGGAAATCCTTACGCACGCGGCGTTTTATGCGGGTTGGCCCAAGGCGTGGGCTGCCTTCCGCATGGCGAAGGAGGTCTGGGCGGCCGACGATGCCACCGACGCAAGGGCTCAGCACCAAAACGAGATGGTTTTCCCCATCGGTGCCCCCAACGACGCCTTCGCGAAGTACTTTATCGGGCAAAGCTACCTCGCGCCCCTTTCCACCGAGCAGGTCGGTGTCCACAACGTGACGTTCGAGCCCGGCTGCCGCAACAACTGGCACGTCCATCACGCCAAAAGCGGCGGTGGGCAGATCCTCGTCTGCGTGGCTGGTCGAGGGTTTTACCAGGAGTGGGGAAAGCCGGCACAGGAGCTGCGCCCCGGCGACGTGGTCAACATCGCCCCGGGGGTGAAGCACTGGCACGGCGCCGCGCCCGACAGCTGGTTCTCGCATCTCGCGTTGGAGGTTCCGGGCGAGGAGACCTCCAACGAGTGGCTGGAGCCCGTGGGCGACGATGCATACCTTAAAGCGACCAACAAGGAGGCTTAAGCACCGTCGCCCGTCCGCGCCGCCGAGAGCAGCGCGCCCAAATCTGCCTGAATCGCCTCTGCCTTGCTTCCGAGCTGCAGCGGAGCCGAGCCGTTCGAGATGTTGACGCTCAACAGGTGCGCATCCGGCAGCTTCGCGGTCATGCTCCAGAACGGGAGCGTGATGATGCCGGGGGTCATCTCGCCCACGCCGAGCTCCAGCAACAGCACGCGGCGATCGCTGCGCTCGCGCACGAAGCGCTCGTATCGTCCGAGGCTCTCGCGCCAGGCCGCACCCTGCAGAAACGTGTCGTCGCGCACCCACGGCACAAGCTGCCAGCCGCAGTGCGGGCATCGGGGGACATCCTCGCTGAGGACCTCGAACCCCGCCATGCCCGCGAGCATGCGCTCGACGTAGGGGCTCGCGTCGAAGAGCTCGTCACAGCATGGCTGCTTGCACTGAAGGTGCGCGAAGCTTCCCTGATAGTTACAGGTTCTCTCGTCGGGAAACGTCTTCTCGGCCTGGGTGTCCACATTGGTGCTCAGGATGAAGTAGTCCTTATGGCCGATGAGGGACCGTAGGTCGAGATAGGGCTGCGAGGCCAACTCGCGCAGCATGAAGTCGATGTATCGCGCATAGTATGCCCACTGCTGCTCGAGGCTGGGGTAGAGGTGGTAGAAGCCATCGAAAAGGCTCTTGAAGCCAAAGGCTTGCTGCCAGTCCTCCATTCCGGCGCGCGTCATGCCTGCGCGGTTGTAATGGTTGAACCCGGCGGCGCTCGACATGCCCGAGCCGATGCCGACGATGATGGCGTCGGCATCGTCGATAAGACTTCGAAGCCTCATCACTTCTCTTTCTAGGGACGGCATCGGGCGATCTCCTCGAAAGCCGGGGCCATATCGCCGTCAACGAGAATCGTCTCGCACGAAGCGTCGGGCGCCATGGCCTGGCCGTAGTTGAACACGATGTAGGTGGCGTGCTCGCAGGCGTTCGCGATCTGGGCGAGCATGCGCTTTATGACGCCGTTGTGCAGTCCCACGCCAAGTTCGAGGATGGCGACCCTGCCGTTGCGATGGGCTTGCACAAGACGCGCGAGCTCGTCGAGCTGGGTCATGGCGAGGGTGTCTGGATGGGCGAGGCGCCGCTCGTCAACCGACGTGCGCGTGCTCCCCTCAGTCTCGAGCACGCGCTCCTCGTCGAACCCGGCGCGCGCGAAGTGCCCGTCGATGTTGCATGTGACCACGAAGGTGTCGGCGTGCTCCGTAAGACGCCGCAGCCCGTTCATGAGTGGACTGGGCTCATATTCGACATACTCCTTTTGATGGAACCGCTCGCTCCACCGGCGTCGCACGTTTGCATCCGGGGAGGCCAGCCCCTGCAGTATGCAGCCGATACCGTCGGCCTGGGCGAGGTCTCCGTACGCCTCCCGAAAATGAGCATCGGTGCAGAAGGGATTGAGCCCCTCCGCCATATCGAGTCCGTTGCTGGCGCCGATGATGACAAGATCCGCCTCGGCTAGCGTCCTGCCTATGCGAACTGCTTTCGCCGTCTCCATGCGCTACCTCCCCAACGTCTTGCGCACGTCGGCGAGCACGTCGGCGATGTCGGCGCGAACGGCGAGCCCCCGATTCTCGATCGCGCGGGGGAGAAACTGCGTCTTATTGTTTACGGCGATGTAGCTGGCCTGCGGCAACTGCGCCGTGAGGGTCCAGAACGGCTCTTGGATAAACGCAGGCGTCATGCGACCCACGCCCAGCTCGAGGAAAAGGATCCTCTGCTGTGCGTGCGCGTCGAGCCAGTCGGACACCTTGCGGTACTGCTCCTCGTAGAGCTCGCCCTGCAGGAAGTTGCCGTAGCCGCGAACCCAGGGGAACGCCTCTGCTCCGCAGTGCGGGCAGCGCGGCACGAGCTCTGTCGGAACCTCAAGGCCGTCTCCCATGGCCTCTACCATGCGGGAGACCGGCTCGGTCGCATCCCATACGTCATCGGTGCAGCAGCGGGAACATTGGAAAAAGCGGTGGTCGCCTTGGATCTCTGCCACCTTCTCCCAGGGGTAGATCTTCACAAACTGCGTGTCTTGGTTGGTGGTGAGCACGAAAAAGTCCTTCTCGGCAAGAATGGCGTCGAGATCTTTGTAGGGCTCGCGCAGCGGGGCGTTGAGCGTGGTGTCGAGGAAGGTGGCAAGGTAGCCCCAGCGCGACTCGGCGGTGGGCCAGCGGTAAGACGACCCCTCAAAAGCGCCCCTGAAACCGTAGCGCTCGGCGAATTTGCCGAAATGTCTGCGATAGGTCGCGTTGTCCTCGTAGTAGAAGTCGCCGCCGCCTGCCGCGGAGAGTCCGGAAGCCCCGCCTACCAGCACGCAATCGGCATCTTCGATCATGCAGGCAAACGTTTCGATTTGCTGGTTGTAGGGCTCTGGTTCGCGGTCGCTCAGCTCATATGGTGTGCCGCCGGCGCGGTAGGCGGCCTGATGGGAAAACGATCGGTTGGTGAGTTCGATAACGAGCTGTTCGTATAGAGTCACTTGATACTCTCTTTCAACTACAATGAACAGGTGTCTATAAAAAGTATCAATGTTGATTTGCATCAGAGCAATGAACAGCTTCGAGCTGCTGTCGATAAACGAGCGGCTGCTGGATATTGTCGAGCGCTGCAATTGGAGGGGCCATGGAAGTGGGGAAGATCGATCGTCGCCGACGCTATACACTCTCGGTCATACGGGAGGCGTTCTTCGCGCTGCTGGCCGAGGTCGGCTTCGCGAAGATGACGGTAGCGGATATCTGCCGCCGCGCCGATATCAACCGCGGCACGTTCTATCTGCACTACGAGGACAAGTTCGCGCTGCTCGACGAACTTATCGACGAGGCTCTGGCGGAGGCGCCGCCACTTGAGGGAACGGAGGCGGGCGCCCTCTGCCAGCGCCCGCCGGCAAATGATGACTATTATCTGCTCTACTCGGATGACGACGCGTACGCCCGGGTGGCACAGCGAGTCGTCGAGCGCGGCGCTGAGCAGATGGTTCCTTCGATCATGGAGAAGACTGGGCTTTCGCGCGAGGACGCCTATCTGCTCTTCGCCCACAACGTCCAGGGAAATCTCGCGGTCAACCGCCTGCTCGGTTGGAGGCGGGGACCCGAGTTCGCCCACGCCCAGGAGCTGCTCAGCACCTATTCCGAAGGGGGCATGCGGGCGGTATCCGCCCCTTGCGGATTAATCGCGAATTAGAACATGATAGCGTCGTCGGCCGTGAAGGCGTCGAGGGATCCCTGCTTGACCTGAATGCAGACGTATGTGATCCCCGAGTCGGACGCGGCGCGGAACTGACGATGCGCAGCGGGGGAAATGCGCAGCCAGTCGCCGGCCGCAAGCTCGATATCCTCACCGTCGATCGTGACCGAGCCTGCGCCCTCGAGCACGCCATAGATCTCCTCGTTTTCCTTGTGTGCATGGACGAACGGAACGCCAGTGCCGGCGGGAAGATTGTTGACACTCACCTCTGCTCCGGTAAGTCCGAGCACCTCGTGCAGCTCGACACGGCTCTCATTGCCGATGTGGGTCTTTGCATAATTAGCCATAATGGTTCCTCTCTTGGGGTTGATTTACCTTGCAGGCATCTCCTGCGTGAGATATATTCAACGCGAAAGCACATGCAAATACGAGTACGCACATATTTGTAACTGCGTGCTTTTTTGTGAAACCGGTATGGTCAAGGAGGTTGGGTCTCCCATGATGGCGAAAGAGGAGCTTCCGGAGTGTCCGGTCGCAACGGCGGTAGCGCTCATTGGCGGTAAGTGGAAACTGCTCATTATTCGTAACTTACGCGTACGCCCTTGGCGTTTCAACGAGTTGCGCCGCAACCTGGAGGGGATCTCTCAGAAGGTGCTTACCGACAGCCTGCGGCAGATGGAGGATGATGGGCTGGTTTTTCGCCATGACTATGGCGAGAATCCTCCCCGCGTTGAGTATGGCCTTACCGAGCTCGGCCGCCAGATGATGCCCATCATGGACTCGCTGGCAGACTTCGGCGCTTATTACAAGACAATTGTTTCGTAGCGGACACATCGCTGGGGGGGCGGAGAGCCGCTACGAGGGTGCTAACGAAAACCTGTCCCGAATCATCGTGCGCCTGCGGCATGAAGAAGGGAGATTCTTATGAAAATCGTTGTATTGAGCGGCAGCCCGCGTAAGGGCGCTAATACCGATACCATGGTCGAGGCGTTTGCCGAGACCGCGCGTGAGGGCGGCAATACGGTCGAGGTCGTCCGCGTTGCCAGCAAGAAGATCGCCGGCTGCTTGGGATGCCAGTACTGCTTCGCCCATGAGGGCGTCTGCGTGCAGAAGGATGACATGGCCAACGTGATTGAGTCGCTGAAAGACACCGACATGGTTGTCTTCGCTTCGCCTATCTACTGGTTTGATATCACCGCACAGGAGAAGGCTGTCATCGACCGCCTGTACGCCTTCGGTGCTACGGGCTTCCCGTTCACCAAGACGGCCCTTTTGCTCGATAGCCACAGCGAGGGCGTCTATGATGCGGCGATCGCTATGTACAAGTCGGCCTGTGCGTACTGCAAGTGGGAGGACCAGGGCATTGTCACCATTAGCGGCATGACCGAGCGCGACAGCATGGCCTCATCGCCCAAGCTGGAAGAGGTGCGAGAGCTCGCTCGCAAGCTCGCCTAAGGGCAAGAAGAGCGCATGGCAATCGGTGTTGGTGGAAATGCTTGCTGTCCTTACCGAGAGATAGGGGCGCATTCCCTCAAGCGCCGTATAGAACATTTTTTAAACGCAGAAAAATAACTGAAAACAAATTAATCCGCGTTAAAATATTGTCAAACAGAAGTTAATGAGGGAAGGTTGCGTATGCGTCGCAAGGCAGACGAGCTACTTAGGGAATGGCGAGACAGAGCTGATAGAAAACCTTTGCTGGTCAAAGGCGTGCGCCAGTGTGGCAAGACCTATCTGCTCAGAACGTACGCTCAGGATCTTTTCGAATCGGTTGTCTACGTTAATCTTGAGAACGACCGGTCGGCGCGAGCGGATTTTTCGGGCGGTCTTGACCCTCATTCGATCGTACGCGCGATCGAGGCTCGTACGGGACAGCGTATCGTGCCTGGCAAAACCTTACTGTTCGTTGACGAGATTCAGGCATGCGAGGAAGCGCTTACTTCCCTTAAATACTTTTGCGAAGATGCTCCCGAGTATTACGTTGCGGCTGCTGGGTCGCTTCTTGGGGTTGCCATTAACCAACAGTCGTATTCGTTCCCCGTCGGAAAGACCGACTTGATTGAGATGACTCCACTCGATTTCGAGGAGTTTCTCTGGGCGATGGGGCACGATCAGCTGGTCGACGAGATACGCTCATCATTCGAGTTTATGGGTCCTCTTGCGCCAAGCCTTCATGAAAAGGCGCTTGGGCTCTATCGGCAGTATCTTGTTGTTGGCGGAATGCCCGAGGCGGTCCAAACGTACATCGATGATCAGTCAATCATTGATGTGGCCGAAAAGCATCGGATTATTCTCGACGGATACTCCGCCGACACTAATAAATATGCTGATGAGCGCTTGAGCGCAAAGACGCGTGCGTGCTTCGATTCCATTCCACAGCAGCTTGCCAAAGAGAATCGTAAATTTCAATACAAGGTAGTGCGAGCGGGGGGCAATGCGTCTCTCTTTGGAGATGCTCTCGACTGGCTTGTATTGTCGGGTACGGTGGCGCGCTGCAGCCTAGTCGGGCAGATCGAAAGCCCTTTAGAGGCCTTCGTTAACCCTTCTGCTTTTAAAATCTATCAGGCGGATACAGGGCTGCTCGTCTCCAAGGCCGGTGCTCAACGCGCCGATATTCTTGCCGGCATCGGCGGCACATTCATGGGTGCACTTACCGAAAACTACGTCGCCCAACAGCTTTCAGCCATGGGCTATCCGCTGCATTATTGGGCGCGAGATAATCGTGCGGAAATCGACTTTGTAGTAGAGAAGCAGGGATGCTTGTCTGCGATTGAAGTCAAGGCGGGAGAGAACACAAGATCTCGAAGCCTGTCCTCACTTAAAAAGACCCATCCGGGCGTACGCCTTATCAGGCTATCGACTAAGCCCTTTGGAATGAATGATGGGCTTATGTCTGTTCCACTTTATGCGGCATTTTGTCTATAGGGATGATGCTGGTGTAATGCATAGGGCCCAGGGCACAGCGTTTACTGCGCTCCGGGCCCCGCTGCTTTGTAAAACCATGACGGTTTGGTCGCCGTTGTTTTAGTCAAACAGGCTCGGCATGTCGTTTTCTTTCATGAGGGCACCGGCAGAGGGGAGGCTCTGCGCGGTGAACTTTTCGGCCGAGACGCCGGCGCCGAGGATCTCCTCGGTCGTGCCGACGGTGGTGACCGAGCGGCCCTTCTTGGCCGTAAAGGCCTGGACGCCCTGCGTGTTGGTGGTCGTCTTGGTCTTGAGCAGCGACGTGTTGAAGTTCATCAGGCGGTAGTCGCTCGAGACCAGCGCGAGGTCGCGGTCCTCCTTGAGCACCTGCGCATACAGCAGCTTGCTGCCGCCGTAGATGGCGTTCTTAAGGCGCTTGCGGTTGGTCTTGGTAACGTATCCAGAAAGCGCGACACGCACCACGCGGCCGTTCTCAAAGACGAACAGCACGTCGGCCTTGTAGTCCTCGGGGTCGATGACCCAGATGACGCTCTCGTCGGGTTCCATCTCAAGATCGGTCGGAAGGTACGAGCCCAGCTGGGCCGACTTGGTGTCCTCAAACGCCGTGACCTTGCACTTGTACACCTGGCTCTTGTTGGTAAAGACCAGCAGCTCGTGGGTGTTGGAGGACGGGAACTCGATAAAGGGTTTGTCGCCGTCCTTGTACTTGAGCGTGGTCGCCTTCTTGAGCACGCGGTCCGTCATCTTCTTTAGGTAGCCATCGCGCGAGAGCATGATGGTGACCGGGTACTCCTCGACCTCGGGCTCCAAGCTTACCTCGATAACCTCATGGGGCTCGATCCTGCCCGTGCGGCGCGGCATCACGTACTTCTTGTTGACCGCTGCTAGCTCGTCGCTGATGACCTTCTTGATGTTCTCCTCGCTGGAGAGGATCTCCTCAAGCTCGGCAATCTCGCCCTCGAGCTTGGCGATGTCCTTGGTGCGGTTGAGGATGTACTCCTCGTTGATGTTGCGGAGCTTAAGCTCGGCGACAAACTCGGCCTGGGTCTCGTCGATGTCGAAACCCTTCATAAGGTTGGGTACAACCTCTGCCTCGAGCTTAGTGCCGCGGATGATGGCGATGGCCTTGTCGATGTCGAGCAGAATTGCCTCAAGGCCGTGCAGCAGGTGCAGGCGCTCGGACTTTTTGCCCAGGTCAAAGTTAATGCGGCGACGCGTGGACGCAATACGCCACTTGACCCACTCGTGCAGAATCTGGCGCACGCCCATAACACGGGGATAGCCGTCGACGAGCACGTTGAAGTTGCACGAGAACGAATCCTGCAGCGTGGTCGAGCGATAGAGCTTGGCCATGAGCTTGTCGGGGTCGACGCCGCGCTTAAGGTCGATGGCGATGCGCAGACCCGAAAGGTCGGTCTCGTCGCGGATGTCGGCGATCTCCTTGACCTTGCCCTCCTTGGAGAGCTTGACGATGCGTTCGATGATGACATCGGTCTTGGTGGTGTAGGGGATCTCGTACACCTCGATGATGCGCTCTTCGGGAATCCAGCGCCAGCGGGAGCGAATCTGGAAGCTGCCAAGACCGGTCTCGATGATCTTCTCCATCTCCTCGCGGCGGTAGATAATCTCGCCGCCGGTCGAGAAATCGGGCATGGGCATGTACTCGAGCAGGTCGCAGTCGGGGTCCTTCAGGTAGTGCATCGTGGCGGTGCAGACCTCGTTGAGGTTGAAGCCGCAGATATCGGACGCCATAGCGACGCCGATGCCCTTGTTGGCCGAGACGAGGATGTTGGGGAACGTGGTGGGCAGCAGACGCGGCTCCTTCATGGCACCGTCGTAGCTGTCAACGAAGTCGACCGGGTCCTTGTCGATGTCTTTGAAGATCTCGGCGCTGATGGGGGAGAGCTTGGCCTCGGTATAACGCGAGGCGGCGTAGCTCAGGTCGCCCGAATAGTACTTGCCAAAGTTGCCCTTCGACTCCACGAAAGGAGCAAGCAGCGCCTCGTTGCCCGTGGCCAGGCGCACCATCGTCTCGTAGATGGCGGCGTCGCCGTGTGGGTTGAGCTTCATGGTCTGGCCCACGATGTTGGCGCTCTTTTGGCGCTCGCCCTTGAGCAGGCCCATCTTGTACATAGTGTAGAGCAGCTTGCGGTGCGAGGGCTTAAAGCCGTCGATCTCGGGGAATGCACGCGAGACGTTGACGCTCATAGCGTAGGGCATGTAGTTGACCTCGAGCGTCTGCGTAATCGGCTGGTCGGTGACCTCGGAGTGCAGGCCGATGACGTTCTCGGCGTTGACCTGCTTTTTCTTTGGCTGGTTCTTCGTCTTCTTCTTTGCCACGATTTCCTCTTGAACTTCTTATGGGCCGTCGTTATCGATTTGCTGCTACTGCAGGTCCAGCTGGTCCAGGTATTCCTTGCCGTGCTCGGAGATGTGACGCTTGCGGCCCGTCTCGTCGTTGCCCAGCAACAGGTTGAACATGGTCTCCATCTTGGTGACGTCCTCGGGTTCTACCTTGATCAGGCGGCGCGTCTCGGGGTTCATGGTGGTGAGCCACATCATGTCCGGATCGTTCTCACCAAGACCCTTGGAGCGGTTGATCGAGCACTTCTGGTCGCCAATCTCCTTGAGGATGCCGTTCTTCTCGAGCTCGGTGTAGGCAAAGTAGGTCTTCTCTTTGCAGTTGATCTCGTAGAGCGGCGACTCGGCGATATACACGTAGCCCTCGTCGATAAGCGTGGGCACCAGGCGATAGAGCATGGTGAGCACAAGCGTGCGGATGTGATAACCGTCGACGTCGGCGTCCGTACAGATGATGACCTTGTTCCAGTTGAGGTTGTCCAGGTCAAAGGCGCCAAGGTTCTTGATGCGCTTGTCCTTGATCTCCACACCGCAGCCCAGCACGCGCATGAGGTCCATGATGATGTCGGACTTAAAGATGCGCGGGTAGTCCTCTTTCAGACAGTTGAGGATCTTGCCTCGGACGGGCATAACACCCTGGAACTCGGCATCGCGCGAGGTGCGGATGGCGCCTGCTGCCGAGTCGCCCTCTACGATGTAGATCTCGCGACGGCTCTTGTCCTTGGAGCGGCAGTCGATGAACTTCTGCACGCGGTTGGCCATGTCGGTCTTCTGCTGCAGATTGGTCTTGATGCTCTGGCGCGTCTTCTCGGCGTTCTCGCGCGAGCGCTTGTTGATGAGCACCTGCTCCATGATCTTGTTGGCGGCGTCTTTGTTCTCGATCAGATAGGTCGAGAGGCGCTCCTTAAAGAATGCCGTCATCGCCTGCTGGATAAAGCGGTTATTGATGGCCTTCTTAGTCTGGTTTTCGTAGGACGTCTGGGTGGAGAAGCAGTTGGTCACCAGCACCAGACAGTCCTGGACGTCCTGCCACTTAATGCCGCTCTCGTTTTTGTTGTACTTGCCCTGTTGCTTGATGTAGGCATCGATGGCGCTGGTCAGAGCACTACGGGCGGCCTTTTCGGGCGAACCGCCGTTCTCGAGCCATGACGAGTTGTGGTAGTACTCCTGCATCATGAAGGTGCGCGAGAAGCACATGCACGCGGTGATCTTGACGTTGTAATCGGGCAGGTCCTCGCGGTCGCGACCGCGACGGTCAGCCTCGATAAAGAAGGGCTCGGTAAGGTAGTCGGTACCGACCTTCTCGAGCACGTAGTCCTCGATGCCCTTGGGATAGCAAAAATCCTCTTCGGAAAACTCGCCATCGTCGCCCTCAATGCGCAGGCGGAAGGTCACGTTGGCGTTGACCACGGCCTGGCGGCGCATGGTCTCGCGATACCAGTCGTGGGGAATGCTGATCGAGGTAAAGACCTCAAGATCGGGGCGCCACTTGATGGTGGTGCCGGTGCGGTCCTCGTCGCTGGGCTCGATCTCAAGCGCTTTCTTTTTGGCGCCAACGACCTTGCCTTTCTTAAAGTGCAGGGAGTACTTGTTGCCGTCGCGCCAAACCGTGACGTCCATGTACTCGGATGCGTACTGGGTCGCGCACGAGCCCAGGCCGTTGGTACCGAGCGAGAAGTCGTAGTCGCCGCCCTGGTTGTTGTTGTATTTGCCACCTGCGTAGAGCTCGCAAAAGACGAGCTCCCAGTTAAAGCGCTTCTCGGAGGGGTTCCAGTCGAGCGGGCAGCCGCGGCCGTTGTCCTCTACCTGAATGGAACCATCGCGAAAGGCGGTAAGGGTGATGAGCTTGCCGTAGCCCTGGCGCGCCTCGTCAACGGCGTTGGACAGGATCTCGAAGGCGGCATGCGCGCAGCCGTCGAGTCCGTCCGAGCCAAAGATAACGGCGGGGCGCAGGCGTACGCGCTCCTCGTCCTTGAGCTGACGAATACTGTCGTTACCATAGTTTGCGGTGTTTTTTGCCATGCTCGCTCTCTCGATGCTCCTTTGCTGCGTTGTAGTCATATAGATAGTCAAGGTAGCATAGCCCAGGCCTCGGACGATTCCAACTAACACGAATTCCATCGAACGCGCGTTCGGAGTCGGTGACCTTTAGCTTCTGCGGTCATTCCCTGCGCGGCGTGGTGCTCGTGTTAAAACCGTGGCTTATCGGCTGGTAGAATTGCCGCATCAAGACTGCATGTTGTTTGAGGGGGCGCAATGACTGAGAAAGAGAAGATGGAGCGCGGGGAGTGGCATGATGCCAACTTTGACGAGGAGCTCCTGGCGCAACGCGCAAAGGCGGAGGCGCTCTGCTATGACTTTAATATGGCAAAACCCGGAAGCGACGCGCAGCTTGACGCTTTGAAATCCTTGCTCGATACCGATCTTCCGCAAGGGCTGACGGTCCTTTCGCCTGCCTACTTTGACTACGGGAGCAAGACGAGCTTTGGTGAGGGCTGCTTTGTAAACCATGGCTGCTACTTTATGGACGGCGGCTCTATCACCTTTGGTGGCAACGTGTTTATCGGGCCGTTTTGCGGCTTCTACACCGCTTCGCACCCCCTAAAGGCAAAGGACCGCAACTTGGGTCTCGAGAAGGCTCTGCCTATTGTTGTAGGCGATAACTGCTGGTTTGGCGCGAACGTATCCGTGTTGCAGGGGGTTACCATCGGCAGCGGTTGCGTAATTGCCGCGGGCAGCGTCGTGACGGAAGACCTTCCGGACAACGTGGTGGCGGCAGGCGTTCCCGCGGTCGTCAAGAAGATCATCGAACAATAACGGAGCTATTAAACGATGGGGCACGCATGGTTCCGGCAAATCCGGTTATTGGCGTGCGCGTTGGCCATGCTGATAAGTTCCACTTACTCGGGTCCTTCCGACTCGGTTTTGTCCGAGTAAGATTGAATAGCGAATCGAAATTGTTATGTCCACATGGCGATGGCGGACATGGTTTCCATAATGACAGATATAGTTGACATCTTGTGAAGGATGCAATATATTTCTGTCATGTTGCAACGGATATCTGTCCATTACTACGAAAGGAACTCCATGCCGGGCAAAAAGAACCTACGCATGAAGGCGGCACGCGCGGCGGCTGGCCTTTCGCAAGCTGACTTAGCCCAAGCCGTGGGCGTTACGCGCCAAACCATCGGCCTTATCGAGGCGGGCGGCTACAACCCCACGCTCAATTTGTGCGTGGCAATCTGTAAGGCGCTGCGCGTTACGTTGAACGACTTGTTTTGGGAAGACGAAACCGACGCCGACCCTAATGCTCTTTAGGAGTTCACTATGAAATATGAAGATCTGAAAATCGTGCAAAAGTGGCGTGAATATGCCGGCCCAAAGGATGAACGCCTGGAGGCTGAGAACGCGAAGATCTACAAGATTGGCTTCGTGCTGCTTTCGTTTGGCATGTTGATGATCTTTTTCTACCAGTTTATAGCTCGACAGGTTACGTGGGTTCACAGCGACGCTAGTGAAATGCCGCATGGCTTTGCAACGCCGTTCGAGGCAGCCATGTATTTGTGGCTCGTTCTCGTGATGTTGATTTGCGCAGGACTGCAAACGCGGAAGGGCTATGTCGATACCAATCGTTTTGGGCAAACCGAGCATCTTCCTGTTGGATATTTCCTGCTTGTCAGCGGTCTTAGCGGCGCCGCGTTCGCGCTTGTTATTGCCGCAATGCGCTGTGTCGCTGAGGCGCAGATCGTACCGCTCGAAAGCGTCTTTTGGTTGGCGAACCTGGCCACGGGCGTGTTCTGCGGTGCGACGATTTTCGCGGCCACGTTTGCTGTCCTGTGTGCAACGTTTTTCACGGCGAAAAGACGCCGTGCCAAGCTTGAGGCAGAACTCGACTCCTCAGACGACATCTAATGCGCAATGGGCCGGCTCTGGGTATCCAGAACCAGCCCATTTTGATGTTCGATTAGCCGAGTCGGCGCCTCTCACAAAAGTAAGTAGGAGCTAGCGAGGCCTATCCGAATTGACCTCATTGGCGGTGTCGGTTTCGAGCGCCGTGCGGCGGGCGCTGTAGGCGACGAGGCCGGCGCCTGCCGCGGCGAGTGCTGCTGCGGCTGCTGTCAGGGGAGCGTTGACATCGCCCGTGCCCGCAATCGCGCCCGCTTTTCCGGAGCGCTTGTTATTGCCGTGGTCCTTGCCACTGCCGGAGCTGCTTCCGCCGGAGCCGCCGCCCTCGTCAGTACCGCCGCCACTCGAGCCACCATCGCCGTCGACCGTCATCGGGGCGTCGTGAAGTCCTGTCGTATCCGCGCTGTCGCATACACCGACCTGAACTTCCGAGCGTTCGCATGCCGCGTCGGGCACATGAAGCTCGTGCAGTACGGCACCCAGCGCCGAGTTTGCGCCCGGTCGGATCTCCTCGAGCGTTACGGGATCGAGCGCCACCAGATTACGCGCCTTCGCATACAGCGTGACGCGTTTGCCCACTTCGTCGCTCCAACTCTCGGGGATGGCGAAGCTCATGCGGAACTGTGCCGTGCAACCCGGTGCCAGCACGGCGTTGCCGTTGTCGGCTACCAGCGGGTGCGTTGCAAAACGTGCGCCCAGCGTCTCGAGCGCGTACTTTACGTGTGCCATGTCGTTGGCCGAAGCGTCTTCGGCAAGCTCTGGATCGTAGATCGAAGCCATGCGTGCGTTCGCTCCGAATCCGATGGATGCGCTGGAGAACGGCTGGCTGGAGCCCTCTCGGTACAGATCGATTGTGCCGGCAGTCAGCAAAGTGTTGCCGTCGTTTCGCACCGTGACCATGAAGGATTCGCCTGCTGCTCCGGGCACCACCGCGCCCGAGGTAGCGACCGCGCCCGTCGGAGTGGCACACGCCACCAGAGGCACTTCGATGCCGTGCAGCTCTGCCTCGCTCTTCTCCGCGCTCACAATGTGCGTGGCGAGCGCGGAGAGCATGCCTCCCGACGTCAAAAATGTCGTTATCTGATCGACGGGATGGTCCAGCTCGCACATCACGAACGGCTCCGTGAACAGATCGCCTGCCAAGGTGCTGGCGAAGATGCGGAAGTGCTTGCTCATTACTGCTACCGGGTTGCCTTCTTCGTCGTAGGTTTGCCCCACCTTGCCATCGGTGTTCTCTACATAGAGCGCGCACCTGCCGTTGTTGCTTACGCTAAACGATGCCGGGCCACAGCCTGCGGCACCCACGGGCTGCGTTGCAAATGCCGATGCGCCTCGCGTCCAAGTAATATGCTGCAGCTGCTCGTTGACGGTGGCCAAAAAGCCCGAATGTTGTGGCCACGGCACCGCATGGGGCACCGTGGCGTCTGGTGGCATAACGCCCCAGCCCGCAATGGACTGGCCGATCACGGCGTACGATGCGCAGCCGCAACCGTCTGCGGTCTCGTACGCAACGGGCACCACCATTTTGCCGTTGATATTCTCGGGCTCGCTCAGCTCGATACTCGACGGTGCCTGCGGAAAGCGAAGAACTTGGCGGAACGTCAGGCTGTCGCCCAAATCATCCGACCACAGGGTAAAGCATTCCAGCGCAACCTCGGCCTCGCTGCCGAGCGCCTTCTCTGCGGTGGTTCCGCGGCGGTGGAGGTAGGCACCCGACAGGCGCCCGTCGACCAGCGTCTTGCCTGCCGTGATGCGCGGGCACTGCAGGCAATGGTAGCCATCCTCTTGCAGGCGGCCGCGCGAGATGCTGCGCCATGACGTATGCGACACCACGCGGATCTCGTCATTACTTATGCGCAGGCGCACAACGGACAGTATGCCGGCTGTGCTTGCCGTATCGAAAAGGGTGTTGTCGCCGGCGGGGCGCTCGCCCGAGACCAGCAGCACGTAGGCGTCCTGGTTTCCTCTTCCGTCCGTATATTCCACCACGTCGAAGTCGTAATCGAATATGCCGTCGCGCTCCACGTCGCCCTCGCCAAACCCAAGGGGAAAGTCCACGGGCGTGGGAGCGGACCACGTGCCGTTTGCCTTTGTGTGCACCACCAGGCGCGAGCGGCCATTGTCGCCGTAGCGCACCGAGGCGATACGGAACAGGCATTCTACGCCGGCAATCATCGTTAGCTTCATGTGGGCTTCGCTGAGCACGCCGGAAAACAGCACGTTGTCGCTCGAGGGTTTGACGCCGCCACGCTCGTCTTCCGACACGCCGGCAGAATTGGCGTTGGGGTCCGCAGCGGCGTCCTTCGCCTGCCCGATATGGGTGTACGCATACATCGACGCGGCGTTTTCGTCGTTCTCTATCAGTGCATGGACGAAATGCTCGATCTGTCCCGTGTCGTCGCTTTCTGCATCCGCCTCGAGCTCAATGCGCGTGACCGCTTGATCCCAATCGCGCACGACAGGCGCGGCGTTTACGGCAGTGGCCTTAACCTCGGCGCGTGCGAGCAGCTCGGCGTTGGTGACGATGGTGGCCGATGCGATAAATTGCGGCACGCCCGCCTCGATGTTGCCGGGCGTGCCGAAGCAGGCATCCAACGTGTAAGGCGTATCTCCACCCAATGCGAGCTCAGAGCGCTGGAGCACATACTGGTTGCCATTGTTCACCGACATATTCCACGAATCGAGGAGTGTGGGCCACGACCCCGACCAAGCCTTGGTGGTCCACTTGAACATTACGAACTGGAGTATCACATCGACATCGACGTCTGCACCTACACGCAGTCGCGGAAGCTGGTGTCCATCTGCCTTCTCGTACCCAATGAACAGCGTGAGGGATGCGGCGCCGCGCACGGCAGACGAAGCGACGCCTGCAACGCCGGCTCCAAAGGTGACGGCAAGCCCGATCTGGATGGTGAACGAGCCCGACGTGTTTGAATAGTCGAGCGAAATGTTTTTAAAAAACGCCGCGCCGCTGCCGTGTGTGTGGGCACCCACGGCGAGCGCCAGTTTTGCCAGCACCCAGGGGTTGACGTTTAGGAAAAACGGCACCGGTCCTAGGGTAAACTGCTCGGTCCAATTGAGGTCGGTTCTTACCTGGAAGAGGGCCTTAATATTGCCGTATGCGGGGTCGTTGTTGTCGCCCCAGGTTTTGCCCACCCAATCGTAGGCAAGCGAGCCGTACAGCTGTGTGGCGATATCCATCGTGAACAGCAGCGTGCAATGGTGGCGAAGGAGCTTGGTGTTTCTTGGATCGGTACCCGAACCGGCACTCATACTCTTGTACTGATTCCAATTCCCCTCCATCTCGTCGAGGTAGCGGTTTGCCTGCTTGGCGCCCGACTCGCGCGGCGATTTCTTCCAGTATTCCGGATCAGGGTTGCCCGAATCGTTCATATAGCTGGCTGGTTTGTATCCTCCGCCAAACAGCACGTATCCAGCAAACGAGAAATCGAAGAGGATTGGAAATGTGGGCATCCAGCACGTGAACTTATTGCCGCCGATGCCGGGAAACGCCGCGGGGAAATCAAACGGAGTGATCTCTTGGTCCATGGTAGTGGGGACGATAGTGGTCGAGCCCGATTCCGCCTTTGCGGCCGGCGCAGTGACAACGGCCATGGGGGAGGAGAGTGTATAGGTCTTGCCCTGGTAGTCGAGGACAAAGCGTAACTTGCATCCTTCTTCCAGAAGGCTCGACGCTGCATCGAGGAACTTGTCTTCGAGCGTGAACGTCGCCAGATTATCCGCGCCCGATGCGCTGGCCTTGACTTGGCCAATCTGCGTGACGGTTTCGGGTGAGCTGCCCGCAGCGGGCATCACTTTATTGATATGCAATGTTGCCTGCCCGCCCTGTGGCAGATGTGCCTGAACGGTAAAGGCGTGCGTGTCGGGTTGGTCGTTTGCTGCTTCGTCCGCTGGCATTGCCATAAACGTGGTGTCGGCGTACTGGATGTCCCATTCGTCGAACGTGAGCTGGCGGAAGTACGGCTCGCCGTCGGAGAGCGGACGTGTGGGCGCGGTTATGGCGGTGCCGCCCTGGATACGCGCGAGGGGAATCTCGACATCACGGTAGCCCGCCATGCTAATGGAGATGCCGCCGTTAAAGTCGTACGCGTCAAGGAGCGTTGCCTCGTCCACGTAGCCTTCCGAAAGCGGCGCGACCTCAAAGATGGCCGTGCCCTCGTCATCGGTCGTGGCGGTGAGCTGCTTGTCTGCGGCATAGCGCGATGCGAGCGTGACCTGGGCACCTGCGATGGGCGTATTCTTATTGGCGACGTCGACCACGACCACACCAAACATGGTGCGCGAGAGAACGAGCACCCTGAAGGGATCTTTTTCGTCAGCATAGGCTGCGGTGGGCGCGAACGGCAATATGAAGGCGTTTGCGCTTCCCGGCACGCGCGGCAACATAATGCTCGCCAGCGAGGACGCTCCGGCAACAAGTAACGAACGGCGATCAAGCATCTTTGGCTCCCATCCCGCAAACATCGGAGGAAATAATCCAATTTTGCGAGAAGGTGCCCCGTGGCGGTAGTGCCGTTCGATGGCCAAAATGTCCAATTTGAGCGCGCGAAAGCGCCAGGCCCCGGAGCGCGTTCGATGCGCTTGGCAGCCCGGTCGCTAACGCAACATATGCGCGACCAGTTCGGCGCGTGTGCCGATGCCAAGCTTTGCGTATACGCCGGATAGTCGGTTTTTGACGGTGCCCGGCGACACACCCATATGACGAGCGATTTCGGCATTGGTCCACCCGCGGCAGGCGAGCATGGCCATGGTGAACTCCGTGGTCGTTAGATCGTCGGCCACATCCTCGCCCGAATCGGGGTTGTGGATGCGCCGCCAGCCGTAGCTGAAGCGGTACGTGATCTCGATGATGCGCGCGAAGTCGTCAGGGTATTGCGTTTTTAGGCATGCCTCGATAAGCCCCTGCAAAAGGCCGTGGTGCTCGCCGATGAGCTCGATAAGGCCGTCGGGGCGCGCAATGTCCCAAGCGGCTCCGAAGTGCGTTTTTGCGGCGTCGATGTCCTTGAGGCTCATGCATGCCATGGAAGCTGCCAGGTGCAGGAACAGTTCCGAGATCGGATAACTTCCCTGTTTCATGATCAGGGCGTTTTCCGCCATGCCTAGACTGCGGCCATATTCGCCGCGCAGGTACAGGGCATGCGCCATCACGTAGCTGGCGAACAGGCGCAGGCCTTCGGGCAGATGTGCCGCAAGCGGATAAAACTCTTCGGCAGAATACGGGGAAGGCAAGTGCAACAGGACGCTCGCGGCGGAGGCGAACAGGATATGTGTGGCGTGGACGGCAGACGATTCCTCGTCAGTTGGCGTATCGAGGATGCCCGCAAGGCAACGACGGGCATCGGCGATACGGTTGAGCGACAGACTGGCATATCCGCAGATAAGGCATGCGGAATAGCGCAGTGCGGGGTCGGTGGCGTCAAGATAGGGGCGTGCTGTCTCGGCGGCGAGTGTGGCCTGTCCGCGAAAGTACAGCGCTTCCGCCGTGGCGATGGTGCGTGAATCGGGGTCGGAAATGCCTGCAACCGCAGCGTCAATCTGCCCCGGCACAAAGGCGGTGCACATCAACGGCATGGGAATGCGCGGGTAGCCATCGCAGTCCATCTTCCATCTCCCAACAGCTGGCAACACTAGCAGCAATTGTACTCCTGTTGCTCGGGACTGGAATTTGTGGTTATCGCCTACGATTATGCCGAACGTATAAAGGAAGAGTCTATTGGCGATGCTCCCAAGGTGGCTACCGAAGCCTAGCTGACCTCGACATTAGGAAAAATTGCCACCCCTGCAAAAAGCTCCGTCGCAGCGATGGGAAACGAACCTCGCTCTGCATATAATGAGGTCATATGACGGTGCGTTTGCATACGTGTAGCGCATTCCCATCGAACCGAAAAGGAGCTTTGCATGGATCCCAACAAGCGTCCCGACGACATGGTGCGTATCACCACTCCCGAACTTGCCCAGGCGTTCATCGAAGAGCAGGTTGCTGCAATCCGTGAGCAGATCGGCAACAAGAAGGTCCTGCTGGCCCTTTCTGGCGGCGTTGACAGCTCGGTCGTCGCGGCGCTGCTGATCAAGGCCATCGGCAAGCAGCTCATCTGCGTGCATGTGAACCACGGCCTGATGCGCAAGGGCGAGAGCGAGCAGGTCGTCGACGTGTTCCAGAACCAGATGGACGCCAACCTGGTTTACGTAGACGCCACTGACCGCTTCCTCGATAAGCTCGTCGACGTCGACGAGCCCGAGACCAAGCGCAAGATTATCGGCGCCGAGTTTATCCGCGTGTTCGAGGAAGAGGCCCGCAAGGTTGGCGACGAGGTCAGCTTCCTCGCCCAGGGCACCATCTACCCCGACATTCTGGAGTCGCAGGACGGCGTGAAGGCTCACCATAACGTTGGCGGTCTGCCCGAGGATCTGCAATTTGAGCTCTGCGAGCCCGTTAAGCTGCTGTACAAGGACGAGGTGCGCGTCGTGGGCCGTGAGCTCGGCCTGCCCGAGAACATGGTTGAGCGTCAGCCGTTCCCCGGTCCTGGCCTGGGCGTCCGCTGCCTTGGCGCCATCACCCGTGACCGTCTCGAGGTGCTGCGCGAGGCCGATGCCGTCGTGCGCGAAGAGATCGACAAGGCCGGCCTGACCATCTGGCAGTACTTTGCCGTAGTGCCCGATTTCCGCGCTACCGGTGTGCGCGAGGGCAAGCGCGCCTACGACTGGCCCTGCATTATTCGCTGCATCAACACCGTCGACGTCATGACCGCCGAGGTGCCTGAGCTCGACTGGGCGCTGCTCAAGCGCATTACCGCTCGCGTGACCGCCGAGGTCCCCGGTATTTGCCGCGTTTGCTACGACCTCACGCCGAAGCCCGTTGGCACGGTCGAGTGGGAGTAAGCTAACTCAGCTGGTAGGCGACGAGAACTAGCAGATGTGACAAAGGGACAGTCCCTTTGTCACATCCTCGATATTATGTGCGGGATGGTACGCCACGCGGCGTGCCATCCCGTTCGTTATTTTAATGAGCCGAGTGCGCGAGTGGGAAGAGTTACGAGCATGGTCGTTCCGCGCTCCGAGCTCTCTTCGACCTCGATGGAGCCGCCGTGGAGTGCGGCGATCTCCCAGACCAGCGCAAGTCCCAGTCCCACGCCGCCATATGCCCTGCTACGCGATTTGTCGACGCGAAAGAAGGGCTGAAAAATGCTCGTCTGGTATTGCTCGGGAATGCCCGGCCCCTGGTCGCGCACGCGCAACAGTACACGGTCGCCTTCGGCGAGGGCGCCGATTTGCACGGTCGAGTTGGGCGCGCTGTAGCGAATGGCGTTTTCGGTCAAGTTGAACAGCAGCCGATAGATCAGCGTGTCGCTGCCGATTGTTTGCGCGTCGCCCTCGCTTGCAAGCGTGATGTCTTTTTGCTCGGCAAGGGGCGCCAGGTCGGTAAGCACTTCTTCGATCATCGGCGCCAGCTCAATAGAGTCGTTGCAGGGGACGCTTCGTAGCTCGCTCATCTCGAGCAGGGTTTTTGTCATGTGTGTCATTCGCTCGGTCTGCTCCTGCAGCAGGCTGAGCAGACGCGCCGTATCGGCGTCGGCGTCGGGATGCTCGGCGCAAAACAGCTCAACCTGGGCCTGCATGAGCGCAAGTGGCGTGCGCAGCTCGTGTGCCGCATTGCCCGTAAACTGTCTTTGTGCAGAAAACCCTTCGTCAAGGCGGGCAATCATGTCGTTAAACGACGCGCTGCAGCGCCTGAGCTCAGAGGGCACATTCTCGCTGATCTTTGTGTCGGCGAGGTTATCGGGCCGCACGCTCTCGACTTGTGCCGCAAAGGAGCGCAACGGCTGCAACGCATGCCCGCTCACAAAGTAGGCCAGGACGCCGCCGAGCAGCGTTACCACTGCGGTTATGTACCAGCTCGTCGCGCCAAACGATTCTTGGGCGTCGTTCACGACGATGGTCAGCGCGTCGTCGAGCTCTTTGTTTGTCGGGTCAAATGAGCTGGGCGAGGCCGCCTCCACCTTGCTGTGCGCCGACGCTTCTGCACCAATCGAGTCCATGTAGCGCATGCCGGAGTAACCAACCAGGCAATTCATAAGTACGCAGGTCGAACATATCAGCAGTGCCGTCATCAACGTGATGCGCCACTGCAGCGACAGCCGCTTCATTTGCCGTCCTCCATAACGTAGCCTTCGCCGATTCGGTTGCGGATGGGGTCGTGCCCCAACGCACCGCGCAGCTTTTTTCGCAGCGACGAGATATGCACGCGGGTCGCGTTGCTAAAGCTGTTGACGCTGCTGTCCCATACATGCTCGATAAGCTCTTCCTGGCTCACCGGCCGCCCCTGGTTAAGCATCAGGTATTCCAAGATGCCGGTCTCCTTGCGCGTGAGGGATAGGGTCTCGCCGCCCACGGAGGCGAGGCGCGCCTTGGTGTCAAAGCTCAACAATCCACAGGCTAGAACAACGTCGTTTTGCGTAAAGCGCCTGAGCGTGAGACTGCGTATGCGTGCCGCCAGCTCGTCAAGATGGAACGGCTTGGTGAGGTAGTCGTTGGCGCCCGCATCGAGCCCCGCTACCTTGTCGGAGACCTCGCCACGTGCCGAGAGCACAAGCACCTTGGTCTCACAATCAGTTGTCCTGAGTTGCCTGAGCACGGTCATGCCGTCGACATGGGGGAGATTGAGGTCGAGCACGACAAGATCAAAGGTCTCGACATCGAGTAGATCGAGGGCCTGCTGCCCGTCGTAGCAGCAGTCGACGCTATAGGCCAAGTTGCGCAGGCTGCGTGCGATCGCATCGCACAGCGCCCGCTCGTCCTCGACGACCAAGATGCGCATAACGTTCTCCTTGCATAGTCATTCACGCTTAACACGGATTTTATAGTCGGTATGGTCCAATGGGTCGCGAAACGAAAGGAGTGGTCAGATTGTTCAAAGCGATTAAGCCTGTGGCGCAGGTGGCTTTGCTGATCGTTGGGGTAGCCATGGTTGGCTTTGGCATTATGCGCGGCGAGGCAGATGCCGTGCTGGCCAAGGCAATCAGGCTGTGCTTGGAGTGTATCGGAATTGGTTAAAAGAAAAAATACCGTATCGCATCTTTTGGCGAGATTTCGCGGATTGATTCAGGCGGCGGCAACGCTTGCGACCAACATTCACCTGCCTAATTTTGCCAAGGGAGGCATCTACCAGGGGGCGGGCAAAGCCGTCTGCGTGCCGGGGCTCAACTGCTACTCGTGTCCGGCGGCCTCAGGTGCGTGCCCCATCGGGTCGTTTCAGTCGGTGGTGGGCTCGTCTAAGTTCAGCTTTTCGTATTACGTCACCGGAACACTCATCCTGATCGGCGTGCTGCTGGGACGTTTTGTATGCGGCTTTTTATGCCCGTTTGGATGGCTGCAAGAGCTTCTGCATAAGATTCCCGGCAAAAAGCTCTCGACGAAAAAGCTCAAGCCGCTCACGTACATCAAGTACGCCGTGCTGCTGTTTGCCGTGGTGCTACTGCCCGTTCTGGTAGTCAACGATGTGGGCATGGGCGACCCGTTCTTTTGCAAGTACATCTGCCCGCAGGGTGTGCTCGAGGGCGCGATTCCGCTGTCCATCATGAACGTGGGAATCCGCTCCGCGCTGGGAAAGCTCTTTACCTGGAAGCTCGCGATCCTCATTGTGGTTGCGGTGCTGAGCGTGCTGTTCTACCGCCCCTTCTGTAAATGGATTTGCCCCCTCGGTGCGTTTTATGCACTCATGAACAAGGTGTCGTTGCTGGGGATTCAGGTTGACCAGTGCAAATGCGTCTCGTGCGGTAAGTGCGCCAAAGTGTGTCAGATGGACGTGGACGTTACGCGTACGCCCAACCATGCCGAGTGCATTCGTTGCGGCAAATGCGTGGGCGCATGCCCCGTCGATGCCATTAGCTTTCGCTACGGGCTGGGTGTGACGGGCGACAAACCCGCGCAGCCCGCGCAAGCCTGCGAAAACAAATAGGTATCTATATAAGCTTCGATATAAACGGAGGAACCATGAAACTGTCAAAAATTGCGGCCTTGTTGATGCTGCCCGTGCTGGCGCTGACTCTCGCAGCGTGCTCTGCCCCCAAGGGCGACGCAAAGGATGCCACGAGCGGCGATACGCAAATCGCCGAGCTTGTGGCACAAAAGCCGTCGAGCGCCGAGGAGGCGGCCGAGCTGTACCAGCAGCTGCTGCAAAAGGAAAACGAGATCTTTGCGAGCGATAACGCCCTATGGGAAAAGGTGTTTCTTGCGGCCAACAAAGACACTCCCATGATTGAGGACGGCAAGAACTACGGCGACTTTTTGCTTGATACCATCGAGGGCGCCAAGGATCAGTTTACGGCTGACGAGCTCAAGACGCTTAAGGCCGGCGCGCAGCAGGTCAAGGAGATCGAGGATAAGCTCATGGCGCTGGAGAAGGAGTTTCCCGGATGTGGCAGCACGCCCGGCGAGGGAGAGAGCGTCGATGCCTCGACCGCAGGCATGACCAACGGCGAGAGCGGGGAGACGAAGTTCCCCAGCTTTAAGGGCAAGGACTTGGACGGCAACGATGTAAACAGCGACGAGTTGTTCTCCAAGAACAAGGTCACCGTCATGAACTTCTGGTTTACCACCTGCAAGCCGTGCGTGGGAGAGCTGGGCGATCTGGAGAAGCTCAACAAGGAGCTTGCCGAGAAGGGCGGCCAGGTCGTGGGCGTTAATTCCTTTACGCTCGATGGCAACAAAGACGAGGTGGCAGACGCCAAGGACGTACTTTCCAAGAAGGGCGTGACGTACAAGAACATCTGGTTCAAGTCGGATAGCGAGGCCGGCAAGTTCACCTCCAACCTGTACTCGTTCCCGACCACGTACGTGATCGACCAGAACGGTAACATTGTGGGAGAGCCGATCATGGGCGGCATCAACTCCGCTGAGCAGCGCGAGGCGCTCAATAAACTGATCGATCAAGCACTCGCGAAGAGCGAACAGTAGATTCGTGGGACAGGCAACTGAAGGGGAGTCGCTGGAAACAGCGACTCTTTTTTTCTGCTTCGGGGTAGCATCATGGGTATACGTCGAAAGGGGGCGGCTATGGTCGGCAGCATGGTCGAGCGGTTGCCGTTTTGGGGACAACTTACATCCGATGAGCAGACGCTCGTGGCAGAGCGCTCGTCGCTGCGATCCTTTGATGCCGGGCAGATAATCGGTAGCAGCGGAAATTCTTGCACCGGCATTATCTTTATTATCGAAGGTGACATTCGCGTGAGCCTGCTTTCCGAGGAAGGCAAGGAGGTCACGCTGTTTAGGGTTGGCTGCGGAGAGTGCTGTGTCACCACGGCCTCGTGCGTTATCGAGCAGATTTCATTTGACACCATGGTGGTTACAGCACGCAGGTCATCGCTTTTGGTGGTGCCTGCGAGCGTGTGCGTCCAGCTCGCCCGCGATAATGTCTACGTTAAGGCCTTTATGCTCCAGGTTGAGGTGAAGCGCTACTCCCAGGTGGTATGCGTGCTGCAGCAGATGCTCTTTAAGCGTCTCGATCAGCGCGTCGCCAGCTACGTGCTCGAGCATTGCCGAGTTGCGGGCACAGCAGAAGTTGCCGTAACGCAAGACGAGCTTGCACGCGACATCAACTCTGCGCGCGAAGCGGTGACGCGCGCTCTGAGCCGTCTTGCGCAGGACGGGCTCATCGAGGTTAGGCGCGGACGGATTATCGTGCGTGATGTAGATGGGTTGGCACGGTTGGTCTAGACCTACCGCGCAGCTGTATCTGCCGTCGGCAACATATTTTCCGTTTGGTGACTTGGTCACAGAACGCGACCGCAGTGCCTTGGCATACTTGCCCAAAGCAACCAGCAAAGGAGTGCGCTATGGGATTGTTTGATTTGTTTGCAGGACCGGACATGAATGTGGGCGTCCAGGAATGGAAGGCTTCTAAGGGGGCGGTGCTGCTCGACGTGAGGAGTGCTGACGAGTATGGACAGGGCCACATTCCGGGCAGCGTCAACGTTCCGCTCGATCGTATCAACCAGGTGCTTGAGCTGTATCCAGACAAGGGCACGCAGCTTTTCGTGCATTGCCTGAGCGGTGCGCGAAGCAACCAAGCTGTGAGTTTTCTTAAGCGTTCTGGGTATGGCAGTGTCAAGAATATCGGCGGCATAAGCGGCTATACGGGAAAGGTGGTGAGTTAGCTATGAAGGTGGTTATCGTTGGAGGCGTCGCGGGCGGCGCATCGGCGGCGGCACGTTTGCGCAGGCTCGACGAGCAGGCCCAAATTGTCATCTTTGAGCGCACGGGTTTTGTATCGTATGCCAACTGTGGGCTTCCGTACTACATTGGCGGCGTGATAGAAGAAGAGAGTGCATTGACGCTGCAGTCTCCCAAGGGCTTTTGGGATCGCTTTCGCATTGCGGTCAAGACGAGTCGCGAGGTGTTTGCCATCCATCCCGATTCGCATACGGTCGAGGTTCGCAATATGCTGACGGGCGAGGAATTTGTCGAGACGTATGACAAGCTCATCCTGTCGCCGGGTGCAAAGCCGATTCGCCCTGCGTTGCCGGGCATCGACTCGGATAAAATCTTTAGCCTACGCACCGTTGAGGACACGCTGCGTATTCACAGCTATGTTCGAGAGCGGCGACCGAGCAGTGCCGTCGTGATCGGCGGCGGCTTCATTGGCGTCGAGACGGCGGAGAATCTGTGCGAGCTAGGGCTCCAGGTGACCCTTCTGCAGCGTCCCGTCCAGCTTATGAACAACCTGGATTACGACATGGCGACCCTTTTGCATACCGAGGTGCGTGAGCACGGTATTGATCTGCGCCTCAAGGCCGATGTGACAGGTTTTGAGGAAGTTGATGGCCGCGTTGTCACCCATGTTGCGGGCGATGACCCTATCGGAGCCGATATGGTGCTGCTTGCCATTGGCGTGGCACCTGAGAGCCATCTGGCGCAAGAGGCGGGGCTCGAACTGGGCATCAAGGGGGCTATTGTGGTCAACGACCGCATGGAGACCTCTGCTGCCGACGTGTATGCCGTGGGCGATGCCGCGCAGGTCACGCATCAGGTGACCGGCGAGGACGCGGTCATTTCGCTCGCCGGCCCCGCCAACAAGCAGGGGCGTGTCGTTGCCGATGTCATAGCCGGCATGGACAGCTGCTACCGCGGATCGTTGGGCTCATCGATTATCAAGGTATTCGACTTGACGGCGGCAAGCACGGGACTATCCGAAAAGGCAGCACACGCGGCGGGAATTGACTGCGACAGCGTGGTCCTGTCGCCCGGTTCGCATGCGGGTTATTATCCGGGTGCAACGCCCATGACCATGAAGGTTGTCTTCGAGAAGCAGGGATTGCGCCTGCTGGGTGCGCAAATCGTGGGCATCGATGGTGTGGACAAGTGTATCGACGTTCTGGCGACTGCCATCCAGGCAGGCATGCGCGGCGATAGGCTTAAGGATTTGGACCTAGCATACGCGCCGCCGTACTCATCGGCGAAGGATCCCGTCAATATGGCGGGCTTTATGATCGAGAACCTCAATCGCGGCATACTGGCGCAGTGGCATTGGGAGGATGAGCCCAACTTGCCACGCGATGGCAGCGTGCAGCTGCTCGATGTTCGTACGGAAGGGGAGTATGAGCGCGGGCATATCGATGGTTTCGTAAACATTCCCGTCGATGATCTGCGCAATCGCCTGGGCGAGCTCGACCGGGCCAAGCCGGTCTACGTAATTTGCCAGAGCGGCATTCGCAGCTACATTGCTTGCCGCATTTTGGCGCAGCATGGCTTTGAGTGCTTTAACTTCTCGGGCGGCTATCGCTTCTTTGCAGCCGTGACTGAGGCTCGCCGCGGCAGCGCTAACGTTATGCCGTGCGGGCTCGAAAAGTAGCGCGCATTGGAATGTGACAAAGTGACAGCCTCTTTGTCACATCGGGGATGTTATATGCGGGATGGTGCGCCATGCGGCGTGCTGTCCCGTTCGTTTTTTGGCGCGGTTCGTTACATTCCTCACTGGTATCGGCCAAAAATGAGGATAGAGTAGGACAAGCGCGCCGAACGTGAACGGCGGGGGAGCGGGCGAGCGCGCCCGCGCGAGAGAGGTTGCCGTCCATGCTGGATCTCAGAGATATTTGCAAAAGGTACGTTACGCAGTCGTTTACGCAGGTAGCGCTCGACAGCGTAAGCCTGTCTTTTCGCGATAACGAGTTCGTAGCCATTCTGGGTCCCTCGGGTTCGGGTAAAACTACGATGCTCAACGTCATCGGTGGACTCGATCATTTCGATTCGGGCGATCTGCTGATCGACGGCATCTCGACCAAGGACTTCAACGACCGCGATTGGGATGCCTATCGCAATAATCGCATCGGCTTTGTGTTCCAGAGCTATAACCTCATTCCGCATCAGAGCATTTTGGAAAACGTGGAGTTGGCGCTTACGCTCACGGGCGTGGGGCATGCCGAGCGCCGCCAACGTGCGCGCAAGGCGCTCGAGGCAGTCGGTCTGGGCGAGCACGTTGACAAGCGCCCGAGCCAGCTTTCGGGCGGGCAGATGCAGCGCGTGGCCATTGCCCGCGCCCTGATCAATGACCCCGAGATTGTGCTGGCTGACGAGCCGACCGGCGCCTTGGATTCAACGACGTCCGTCCAGGTCATGGATTTGCTCAAGGACGTTGCGCGCGACCGTCTGGTCATCATGGTCACGCACAATCCCGAGCTGGCGTACAAGTACGCCACGCGCATTGTCAACCTGGCGGACGGCAAGGTCACCGACGATTCAGATCCCTTTGATGCTGCCGAGGCCGCGCGTCGCGAGGCCAAGCCCACGCGCAAAACCTCGATGAGCTTTGTGACGGCGCTTGGGCTTTCTGCCCGAAATCTCATGACCAAGAAGGGCCGCACGGCCATGACGGCCTTTGCAGGTTCGATTGGCATTATCGGCATTGCGGCGATTCTGGCGCTCTCCAACGGCGTAAACGACTACATCAAAAAGGTCGAGGAGGACACGCTCTCGAGCTACCCGCTGACGATTTCCAAACAAGATTATGACCTGTCGTCCATGATGGGCGGGCATGGGGCTACGGATGATGAGGTGTCCGAGGGCGAGGATTCATCCGACGCCACCGGTGGCAAAGATAAGGGAACCGATAAGATCCCTGTGGTCACGGCCGTAAAAGACATGTTCGCAAGCGTTAAGTCCAACGACATGACGAGCTTTAAGGCATGGCTCGATGCCGGTGGCGACGGCATCGATAAAGAGGTCAACGCCATTCAGTACGGCTACGGCGTATCGCCGGTTGTCTATCGTGCCGGCAAGGGCGATGAGAAGCCTGTCCGGCTGGTGCCCAACGCCATGACCGAGGCCATGAGCGGCGGCGCAAGTTCGGCGGCAACGGTGAGCATGGATTCCATGGGGACCTCGGTCTTTAACGAGATGATTGACGACCAGAGCCTGCTCGACAGCCAGTACGATGTCGTTGCCGGCCATTGGCCTACGTCTGCCAACGAGGCCGTGATGGTGCTTTCGAGCCGCGGCACGGTGGGCGATTACACCCTCTATAGCATCGGTGCGCTGGATATCGATGAGTTTAACGACCTGGTTAACAGTGCCATGACGGCCGACGGCAAGGTCGAGACGCCCAAGGCCGGCACCGACTTTACCTACGACGATGCGCTGTCCACGACGTTTAAGGTGCTGTCGCCGTCCGATGCCTATCGCAAAAACGAAGAGACCGGCATGTGGACTGACATGTCTGGCGATGCCGACTTTATGGCGGCCAAGGTTGCCGACGGTATTGACGTGCGCATTGTGGGCGTGGTGCGACCCAACGAGGCGGCAAACGCGAGCGCATTGTCCCCGGGCATTGCCTATACGCATGCGCTGACTCGCCAGCTTATGGAGCGTGCTGCCGATTTGCAAATCGTGCAGGAGCAGCTTGCCCACCCCGAGACGGATGTCTTTACGGGCAAGTCTTTCGATGAACTGCAAGGCGAGGCCAAACAGAGCGTGGAACTGGGCAGCATGTTCAGTGTGGACGAAGCGGCGCTGAAGAGTGCGTTCTCTCTCGATTCGTCGGCGCTCTCGGGTGCGGCCGGCGGTATAGACCTTTCTGGTATCGACTTGTCCGGGCTGGACCTTGACCTTTCGGGCGTTGGGAAGGGCATTGACTTCAGCGACATTATGGCAAAAGCACCGACCCCAGATTTCTCGGGCATCTTTGACGGTCTGGAACTCACACCCGAGCAAATGCAGCAGGTGGGAATGCTCGCCAACCAGCTGTTTACGGGCTTTTTGCAGTCTGATCAGTTTAGGGCGCTGACACCCGATAATCTTAAGGACGCGTCAAAGCTCGCTGCCGCATTCTCGACGTATCTTGAGAGTGATGCCACGGCGCAGCAAATCCTGGCCCAGCTCAAAGCGCTCGGCGGCGATGCCCTGGCCGAGCGCCTGCGGCAGGCGATGACCGACTATGTGCAAAAGCAACTGGCTCCGTATCTGCAGCAGGCTATGGATCAGGTGATGAAGGCAATCAGCGAGCAGATAGCGTCGACGGTATCGTCCCAGCTCAAGGCGGGCGCGGCAGGGCTCATGGACCAGATGGCGACGCAGATGTCTTCGAGTTTTGCCAACCTGGCGAGCGCCATGCACGTGGATGCGAGTGCCTTTGCTCATGCTATCCACTTCAACATGGACGCCGAGGACCTGAGTTCGCTCATGATGAGCTATGCCAAGGCGTCGCAGCTCACCTACGATAACAATCTGACCACGCTGGGCTATGCGGATGAGGCAGACCCCATCTCGGTTAAGATTTTCCCGCGCGACTTTGAGGCCAAGGAGCGCGTGCTCGATCACATCGATGCGTACAACAAGCAGGTCAAAGCTGCCGGCCACGATGAACAGGCAATCTCGTACACCGACTACATGGGTATCATCATGGGTTCGGTGACCGACATCGTGAACACCATCAGCTTGGTGCTCATCGCATTCGTGAGCATCAGCCTGGTCGTGAGCTCCATCATGATCGGCATCATCACCTACATCAGCGTACTGGAGCGCAAAAAGGAGATTGGCATCCTGCGCGCGATCGGCGCGTCAAAGCGCAACGTGGCCAACGTATTCAATGCCGAGACCTTTATCGAGGGCCTCATTGCCGGCGTCTTTGCCATCGTCGTCGTGGTGCTCGTGAGTTTTCCGGTCAATGCCTGGGCGCTTGCGGCCAAACAGGTCCCCAACCTGATGAGCCTGCCCGTGCAGGATGCGCTGGTGCTTATTGCGATTTCGGTGCTGCTGACGGTCGTCGCCGGCCTGCTGCCTGCCCGCAGCGCATCCAAAAAAGACCCCGTAGAAGCCCTACGCTCCGAATAATGTGACAAAGGGACAGCCCCTTTGTCACATTTCTCTCCTGCGCCTAGCTTGTTTTGCCCATCAGCGTGATGCGGATGGCTGGATGGGTATACTCGTCAAACTCGTCCTCGGGTTCCGTATCAAACGAGTAATACGCTTTGACGGGGCCGTCGCTCGTCCTGATAGAGATTCTCTCGTAGAGCGAGCCGTTCAAAAAAGCCTGCCTAAACTCTTCAGGGAGCTTCTGCGGTGCTAGGAGCTCGGGACTTGCGGTCTTGACGTCTATGGTTTGGACGACAGAGGAAAGCTCGTCAAGGTCGAGCTCGATACGGGCGAGATTGTCCTCGAGGTTCGCATCGGGGTCGACCTCTGCCGCGTAGCTCACTTCCGCGAGCGTTCCCTTGTTGTCAAAATCCATGTACGTATAGGTCTTTTGGGTATCGGAGTCGCCGTCGTGCAGATAACCGCGGACGTGATAGCCGTAATCTTGATATCGCTCGTAGGGGTCATCGGCGGACACGTACTCGCATGAGGGCTCTAATGCCTTGCGTGCGATGGCGATCTGCTCGGCCGCGGCCGCGGCGTTCCCCTGCATCTCGATGTTTCCCTGCGCCAGCTGCGGGATATAGGCGCCGCATACGATCGCGAGGGGCAGCGCCACAAGCGCGACGACCCACTTCTTTGCACGGGGGACAGACACGCCACAGGCCTCTGCCATAGCCTTCGCGTTGGCGAAGCTCTCGGTAAGCACGTCTGCCGCGGTGGCGACGGCGCCTACGGCAGCGGCGACTTCTGCCGCGCCGCCCAGGTTGCGCGCGGTCTCGTTGTCGCTGTTCTTGAGCAGACGCGCGGCGGCCTGCGTGCCAACAACGCCTGCGATTTGTGCCGAGCGGTCTTTCTCGCTCTGCTCGACGGCGAGCCGGCGCTGCATTTCCTTCCACTGCTTGCCACGCATGCCAAAGCGCGGGGCGAGAGCGCAGTAGCAGAATATAACGAGCTCGATGGCGGTGAGCACCAAGGCGGTCATCATGCCTGTCTCTTGGAAGCCTTCGTGATGGAAGACGATGTCGTCGACCATTTCGAAAGGAATGATCGATAAGGGCAGCACGAATGCCATGGCAAGCGCCGCGCCGGCAACCTTGGGGCAAATGCAGTATCGCTGGATGCGCTTACGTTCTTGTTCGGAGAGTGTTGCCATAGCTGGTCCTTGGAGTCGTGGCGGTCGTTACGGCGCGCGGCGCGCGGGATGTATCAGTCTGAGCTAGCGCTGGATAAGAACAAAGAGCAAAATACTCAGCGCGATGAGCAAGATACCCGCGATGTTAAACATCAGCGTGGCAAAGTCGCCCACGATAGGGCGCTCGACATAGCTCTTGTCTGGGCTGCTGGGGTTGTAGTGCACAGTCATTTGGCTGCCGAGGGGCCAAAGCTGCTCTGCGAGAGTATCTAGGCGTGCGATGGGCCCTGTATGTACGTGCAACCAGCCCTTGGCGTCTTCGTACGCCGCGCTTTGCGTGCGGACGGGGAGCCCCGACAAGCTTTTGGTCTTTACGCCGCGGAATTGTTTTCTCACGTGGTACTGCGTGCCGTCGACGGTGTACTCCAAAACGGGATACATCCTGCCTTCGCCCATAAAGCGGTGGTCAATGACCGTTCCCATGACCATAGCGGTGCAGGCCTTGGCTTTCCTGCGGGCGGCGGCTTTCATGAGCGTGCTCATTCCGATAAGCAGGATGCCGATGCCTCCAACCGAGATGAGCGCGAGCAGGGATATCTGCGACGTGGTCACGGCGTTCTCCTTTGGCGCGATACCGTCATATGTGACTCAGTATAGGGAATCCTGCCATCGATGAGTGCATGGTCATGCGGCTAAAGTGTCTTGACGGCTCGATGGGTTCGCCATTTGCGCCTTCTCCGGTCCATACAAAAAGCTGTACGTCAGCATTCAAAGATGTCAAAAAATGTTGACTTTGGATGTTGACGTACATGTTTTGGAGTGGATGAAAGGTTAGGGTGGCGACTTTGGAATAGGGCAGGCGCTCCTATATCCACTCGATGATGCCGCTTTCATCGTGCCCGCCGCGCCGCCGATTTGTCGGCCTTTGTCGCGTTAGAGGTACCTTGCCGCGAACTTCTCGAGGCTGGCGTTGCTTGCGTTGTTGAGAATGCCGCCGTCAACGATCTTTGCGCCCGGAGCGCTTGCCCTAAGGACCGACGCCGTTTTGCCCATTCCGCTTCCGCCCGAGGTGGCAAACAGGACGATCGTCTTGCCTGTCAGGTCGTAAGACTCAAGGAATGTGTTGATAATCGCCGGTGCCACGTACCACCAGATGGGGAAACCCAAAAAGATGGTGTCGTAGCCTTCGATGTGCTCCACTCTAGAGGTTATGGCAGGGCGGCAGGAGGGGTCGGCAGCCTCGAGTGTGCTGCGGCTCTGCTTGTCGCGCCAGTTAAGGTCGGCGCTTGTGTATGGATTGGCGGGCACAATGGCGAACAGGTCACTGTCCGTCACGCGAGCCAAGCGGCTCGCAACGTCCATCGTGGTTCCCGATGCGCTGAAATATGCCACAAGTGCCTTAGTCATTGGAGTTCCTTTCGTTGCTGCGGTTTAGGCTTTATGGTGAGGCAGTATTTGGTGCCATGGTGAGGTGCTATTAAGTGCCGCCTCATGGCCGCGATACCGAGCGGCTTGAACAGCATCCGGTTGAGGCGTTGCGTAGCCGATAGATGAGATAGTCAAGGCATTCGAGCTTCTGCTGCCCTGCGTGTATATCATTGAGCAATTCGCGGCGATGCCGTTTTAGTAGGCAAATGCGCGCGCAGTCGCTGGCGGCAGTACCGTACAGCTCGATAAACTCTTCGCTGCAGCCGGCGTCGCGTAGGCCGTCGATGATGTCGTCGTCCATGGCATCACTTTGTGGTTTTGACCTTGGTGGTGCCGGCAAGCGGCTTTTCGCCGGGACGGGCCTTGGGACCAACGAGCGCGTGCGGTTGATAGAGCTCTTCGAGGAACTCGATCTCGGCGGGCGAGAGCGTTACGTCGAGCGCGGCCACGGCGTCGTCGACGCGCTCGGGCTTGGAGCAGCCCACGATGGGGGCCTCGACGCCACGTGCCCAGTGCCATGCCAGCGCAATCTGCGCCATCGGCACGTCATGATCGGCGGCAATCTTGGCCACGCGCTCAATGACGGGCATGTCGATGGCGCGATCATGGTCGTACTTGTTGGCCATGGTCGTGTCGGTGGTGCCACGTGTGCTCGAGCTTTCCCACGTGGGGCGGCAGAGGTGTCCCGACGCCAGGGGGCTGTATGGCGTAAGGGCCATGTCAAACTGGCGGCACACCGGAATCATCTCCCGCTCGTCCTCTCGGTACAGCAGGTTGTAGTGGCACTGCATGCTCGTAAAGGGCGCCCATCCGTGGTCGCGCGCGACGATCTGCAGGTTGTGCAGCTGGTAAGCATACATAGCGCTGGCGCCGAGCGCGCGAACCTTGCCCTCGCGCACCAGATCATCGAGCGCTTCCATGGTCTCTTCCATGGGAACGTCGTAATCGAAGCGGTGAATGATGTAGAGGTCTAGGTAATCGGTGCCCAAGCGCTTGAGCGAGCCTTCGATCTCGCGTTTGATGGCGTCGGCGGAAAGGCCGCCTTCGTTGAAGTGAACCTTGCTAGCCAGCACGACGCTCTCGCGAGCGATTCCCAGATTGCGCAGGGCGGCGCCAATGTACTCTTCGCTCGTGCCAAAGCTGTAGCAGTTCGCGGTATCGATAAAGTTGATTCCGGTGTCGAGTGCGCGTTTGATGACGGCGCGTGTGTCGTCGGGTCCGATGGTCCACTGATGAAAGTCGGGGCTGGGCTCGCCAAAGCTCATGCCTCCCAGGCAGAGTTTAGAGACTTTAATGCCGGAATGGCCAAGGGTTGTGTACTGCATGATGCTCCTATTTCTGGTTCTCAACGTCGGGGTGCCAGGCGGCATATTGCGCAAGCTTCTCGGGCGTGCGCTCATAGAAGGGTTTCCCGCGATCGAGGGTAGCCATGGCGGTCATGTCGCTGTCCGTGAGCTCGAAGTCGAAGACATCGATGTTGTCGGCGATGTGCGTCGGATTCTTGGAGCCTGGAATGACGATATTTCCCTCTTGGATATGCCAACGCATAATGATTTGAGCAGGCGTTTTGCCATACTTGACAGCGAGGTCGCGCACGACGGGCTCGTTCATGATGCTGCTGTTACCGCGCCCGCCGAGCGGGTACCACGCCTGCAATGCAATGTCGTGCTGGGCGAGCAACTTCTTCAGTTCGGTCTGCGGGAAATACGGATGGCACTCGACCTGAATAAGGGATGGAACGATCTCGCAATTTGCGAGAAGCTTCTCGATTTCGTTCTCGTCGAAATTGGAGATTCCGATGGAGCGGAGCTTGCCTTCCTTGTACGCGATCTCAAGCTTCTCATAGCCCGCCAAGTAGTCGCCTGCGGGTTGGTGCAGAATCATGAGGTCGATGTAAGGTGTGTTCAGACGCTCGAGCGTTTCGTCGACGGCGGTGTCGCTATTGTAAAAATAGGGCCAGAGCTTGGTTTCGAGAAACACGTTTTCGCGCGGCAAGTCTGATTCGCGCACGCCACGACCCACTGCTCGCTCATTCACGTATGCATTGGCAGTGTCGATGAGCTCATACCCCATGCCGAGTGCGGAGGTAACCGACGATTGGGCATCGTCGGGTTTAAGCAGATACGTGCCAAGTCCTAGCTGGGGGATTTTGATGCCGTTATTGAGCGTGATGTATTCCATGCGCTTCCTTTCTCGATAGTTCTCTTCTGTAACGATAGTTCCGAGATTTGATAATGTATATTGCCTATAGCAACTAGCTAGATATACGGATTATGTATGTGAAACGAATTGGACCGAATGAAGTTCTCCGTTGTGCACGAAGGAGCAATCATGGAGCTGCGAACGCTGCGTTATTTTCTTGCTGTGGCCCGCGAGGAAAACATGACCGAAGCTGCTAACGTGCTGCATGTGACGCAGCCCACGCTCTCGCGCCAGATAGCCGATTTGGAACGCGAGCTGGGCGTGGAGCTGTTCGAGCGCACCAATCGATCGTGTGTACTCACGAGCGATGGCATGCGCTTGCGCCAGCGCGCCGAGGAGATTGTCTTGCTGGTGGAACAGACCGAGCTAGAGTTGGCGGATCGGGAGCTCGGCATTGCAGGCGTTATCCGCATTGGAGCCGGCGAAACCAAATCGATGCGGCTGGTGCTCGATACTTTTGCGGAGCTGCATCGGAGTCATCCCGGAGTGACGATTGAGCTCTATACCGGCAATGCCGATGCGGTGGAGGAGCGCTTGGAGCGTGGCTTGCTCGACTTTGCCCTGCTGTTGGAGCCCGTTAACGTCGAGAAATACGAGTGGATCCGTATGCCTGAGGCTGACCGGGCCGGCGCCGTTGTCGCCGCGAGCGGTCCATGGGGTGGCCTGGACGTGTTAACGCCTGCGGACGTGGCGAAGATGCCGCTGCTGGTGAGTTCGCGTACCTCGAATCGAGCGTTCGATCTCGAAGTGTGGTCGGGCGGCGTCTTCAGCTTCGATGACCTCAACGTCGTGGGGCATTTCGATCTGATCGGCAACGCGTCGCACCTGGTGCGTTCGGGCACCGCATGTGCGGTTGGTATTGGAAGCTTGTTGCAGATAGATGAAAGCAGCGACCTGCGTTTTATCCCGTTTGAGCCGCCGCTCACCATTGCATCGTATCTGGTGTGGAAAAAATATCGCCTGCGTTCTCGCGCCTGCGAAGAGTTCCTGAACCGCTTGAATGGGATGTGACAAAGGGACTGTCCCTTTGTCACATTGAGTTGAGAGTGGATGTTGATGTATTTATCGCTGGCCCCTATGGAGGGGATTACCGGGCATGTGTTCCGTCGCGTGCATGCGGAGTGTTTTGGCGCACTCGATTGTTATTACACGCCGTTTTTGCCGCCGCCGCGCGTGGGCAACCGCTTTGGCGGCAAGGCGTTTAAGGAGATCGACCCTGTCAATAACCAGGGGCTCAACGTAGTGCCTCAGCTGATGTCCAAGAACGCGGACGAGTTTGTGTGGGCGGCACAGGTGCTCGCCGACATGGGTTATCGCGAGGTCAATCTCAACTTGGGTTGTCCTTCGGGAACGGTTGTCGCCAAGGGCAAGGGTTCGGGTTTCTTGCGCAATCTCGACGAGCTCGAGGTGTTCTTGAACGATGTGTGCGGGCGGTCGCCGTTGCCGGTGTCGGTCAAGACCAGGCTGGGGCTGGAGAGTGACGACGAATACGAGCGCGTGCTCGATCTGTATTGCCGCATGCCGTTGGCAGAACTAATCGTGCATCCGCGCGTGCAAAAGGACCGCTATGTGGGTTCGCCGCGCAAAGAGTTTTACGGCGAGACGCTGGAGCGGGCGCCGTTCCCGGTGGCCTACAACGGCGACATCTTTGATCTTGAGGAGATGGATGCGCTGGTGGAGGCCTATCCCGGAACGCGTCACGTAATGTTGGGGCGCGGCTTGCTTGCGAACCCCGCGCTGGCTCGCATGGTTAAGGGCGGCCCTACTGCCACGGCTGCTGAGCTGCAGCGCTTCCACGACACGCTGTTTGCGGCATATGCGGAAGAGATTGGCGGCAATGCGGTCTTTCGCATGAAGGAGTGGTGGTTCTACGCCAAATGCGCCTTCGCCGATCCCGCTAACGTTCACAAGATCGTGCGCAAGACCAAAAAGGTCGACGAATACCGCGCCGCCGTCGAGCGCGTCTTTCGCGAACAGCCACTTGCGCCCATAGCCCGCTTTCACGGCTAGTTAGTCGTTGGGGACGTTCTTTAACGACTAGTCATTTAAGAACGCCCCCAACGACTATGTTGCAAAAGCTGTACGTCAGCACCCAAAGATGTCGAAAAATGTCGACTTTGGATGCTGACATACACGTTTGGGTTCGGCGGGGGACTAGTTATTGGGGACGTTCTTTAACGACTACTCATTTAAGTGCGTCCCCAATGAGTGGAACTACTCATTTAAGTGCGTCCCCAATGAGTACTAGATCAGGTTCTCCTGTACCCAGGCGATGATGTCGCTCGATTCGTAGAGTGGCTTGCCGTCGATGAACAGGCAGGGAACCTGGCGTTTTCCGCCGACGGCGATGAGTGTCTGCTCGGCATCGGAATCGGTCGAGATGTTTCGCTCTAAGATGGTTAGGCCGTTATCGGCCAAAAAGCGCTTGACCTTTATGCAATACGGACAGCCGGTCATAACGTACAGCTCGAGCTTGTGATCAGTAGCCATAGGTCTCCAATCGGTTGGGGTTTCGATTGAAATACCCAAAGCCGCCGCGGTCTATGCGCGCGTCAACGACGACTCGATCGCCTGAACCAGAAGCGCCGTGGCGCCGGCGCCGCAGGGCTTGTCGTAGTAGTCGATAAAGCGCTGATCGGCGAGGTAGCCGTGGGCGAGCCCCAGATATGCCTCGTCTTGGGGCTCGCTTCCCCAGTTGAGGCTAATCCAACGGCGATGCATCGCAACAAGTTTTTGGGCCTCGGTGCTCTTGGGATCCCCGTCGCCCATGGCAATCGAGAGCTGACCCAGAATAGCGCGTTCAAGTTCTTTCATGTCGTTCCATGTCTGAGGATCCATGTCCAGTAACGTTTCGTTTGCTGCATCGATAGCCTCATCGCCATAGCGCGCCCGTGCCTCGGCGCCGTAGCGCTCCTCGTTTTCCTGCACGGTACGCCAGCGCTCCAGTTGCGGCAGCACGGCGCCCATGAGCGAGACAGCCTCGTCGAGCGACATGCCGGTGTTTTGCGCCAGGCGCGGAGCGCAGTCCTCGATCATTGCCTCCATCGTGGTCTCGTAGGTGTACTTGCCGTGGTCGTAGCACCACTTGCAGTAATGGTCGGTCGTGGCGCCGTGAGCATCGGTACCGCAGTCGTCGGGCGTGAGTATCATGCCGCAGCTCTGGCAGTAGTGCTCGGGCATTTCGAGCAGGTGAGACAGGGGCTCGCCGGTCACAGCGGCAATGAGCTTCATCATGTCGATGCCCGGTGTGACCTCACCGCGCTCCCAACGGCTGATGGCTTGGCGTGTGACGAAGAGCTTGGCGGCGAGCTGCTCTTGGGTTAGGTGATGGGCGCGACGGACAGCGATGAGCTTTTCTGCGAAGGCCATAACGGCTCCTTTCTGCTGGTTGATGGCTTAAGCATAAGCGGCGGCGGGCGCCCTTCCAAGCAACCGTTGGTTGCACGACGGGGGACCGCGGCGAAGAATTGCGCGTAACGTCCCACACCTCCATGCCGTACAATGACCGACATGGAACCTATCGCACACATACATACCGACCTGCCGCAGAAGTTCGGCATCCCGCGCAACAGCTTTTTGGCGCCTCACCTGCAGGGACGCATCGTTTTTGAGCCGGAATTTGCCTCCAACGCAGCGGTTGAGGGTCTGGACTCCTTCTCTCACCTATGGCTGCTCTGGCGCTTCGAAAACGGCACGCCCGGCGGCACGGCTAAGGACATAGCCGCCGATGCCAAAACGCAGGACAGGTCCGGCACCAACGCAAAATGGTCGAAAACCGTGCGTCCGCCGCGTCTGGGCGGAGCCGAGCGTGTGGGCGTGTTTGCCGCGCGCAGTCCGTTTCGCCCTAATCCCATCGGGCTCACCTGTGTCAAGCTCGATCGTGTCGAGCTCACTGACGATGGTCCCATCATTCATGTGTTGGGGGCCGATCTGCGCGACGGCACGCCCATCTACGACATTAAGCCCTACATTCCGTTTGCGGACTGCCACCCGGATGCGACCGGCGGCTGGATTGAGGATGCTCCGTGGCAAGAGCTCGATGTTGAGTTCCCGCAAGCGCTTCAAGACATGGTCCCGCCCGCAAAGCTCCCCGGCTTGGTTGAGGTTCTTCACCAGGATCCGCGCCGCGCGGGCAGCAAACACGAGCCAAACCGCATTTACCATTTGGCTTACGCTGGGCTCGACATATCGTTTACGGTCGATGGGGCCCGATTGACGGTGACCGCCATCAACGACGCGCAGGACTAGCCGGCAATTCGTCTGCACCCACCAAAATCAACAGCAAACCCCATGCCAAAACCGCCCACGCTGGTGGACAATAACGCCTATCGAAACAGTCATCTTTGCACGGGAGCCCAGCATGAAATACGACTTCACTTCAATCATCGACCGCCACGGCATGGACTCCATTGCCGTTGACTCTTGGGGCGAGATCCCCGACATGGCTCCGAACGCACCCGACGAGGGCTTCGACCGCATCCCCATGTGGGTGGCGGACATGAATTTTGCCACGGTGCCCACGGTTCAGGAGCACATCATTCAGCGCGCCCAGCATCCCATGTTTGGCTATTTCGATCCGCGCGACGAGTACTTTGACCGCATCATCGAATGGCAGAGCCGCCGCAATGGCGTTAAGGGCCTGCTTCCTGAGCATATCGGCTACGAAAACGGCGTACTGGGCGGTGTCGTGTCGACACTGCGCGCGTATGTCCAGCCGGGCGATGCGGTGCTGGTTCACAGCCCCACCTACATCGGTTTCACCAAGTCTATCGAAGCCGCGGGCTATCGCATTGTCCACAGCCCGCTTAAGCTCGACGACCAAGGCGTGTGGCGTATGGACTTTGAGGACATGGAGCGCAAGCTCGCCCAAAACCACATCCATGCCGCGGTGTTCTGCTCGCCGCACAATCCCTGCGGCCGCGTATGGGAGCGCGACGAGATCGAACGTGCCATGGACATCTATTGCCAGCACGATTGCGTGGTGATCTCGGATGAGATTTGGTCCGATATCATCCTGCCGGGTCACAGGCATATCCCGACGCAGTCGGTGAGCGAGGATGCCCGCATGCGCACGGTTGCCCTCTACGCGCCCAGCAAGACGTTTAACCTGGCGGGCCTGGTCGGCAGCTACCACATCATCTATAACGAGACGTTGCGCGACCGCGTGTGCGCTGTGTCCAACAAGACCCACTACAACGAGATGAATGTCCTCTCCATGCATGCGCTTATCGGTGCCTACCAGCCGCAAGGCTACGAGTGGGTTGATGAGCTCAACCAGGTGCTTGCCGGTAATATCGAGTACTTCTGCGATTACGTGGACGAGCATTTTGAGGGCGTGTCCTATTCGCGTCCACAGGGCACCTACATGGTGTTTCTAGACTGTACCGAGTGGTGTCGCGAGCATGGCCGCGATATTCAGTGGTTGCTCGACGAGGGCGCTCGTGTGGGCGTGGGGTATCAGGACGGCCGTCCGTTCCACGGGCCCTGTCACATCCGCGTGAATCTGGCGCTGCCGCTTTCGCTCGTGAGGGAAGCGTGCGACCGCCTGGACTGCTACGTTTTTAATGCACGGTAAGCGGGCGATGCATACGGGGCCTTCTGCCGCGTCGGCTGGAAGGCCCCGTATGGGTAAAGCGTCTGTAACCATTGAGCGCGAGCGCGGTTCCGTCTGCTATTATTTTTTGCACTTGAGTCTGTAAACAGGATTGTCTGGAGCTCGATGAAAAGGCCTCGTCGCTCGCTTGCCATATCGTTGTTTGTTGCGCTTGCAGTGTTGAGCGTCTTTGTCGTGGCGATAGCTGGCTGTTTTGGATCGAATGACGGAACCTCGACGTCTGCAGTAGAAAGCCCAGCCGAAGACGTCAAAGATGACGGCCTTAAGACGCTCAACGTCGGCAGCGACCTCTATCCGCCGTTTGTGTACAGCGACGAGTACGGCAATATTGTTGGCCTGGATGTCGAGATTTTGACCGAGGCTTTGGGCCGCATTGGCTACAAGCCAAAATACCAGCTGATCGATTGGGAAAAGAACAAAGAGCTGCTGGCGAGCGGCGAGCTCGATTGCGTCATGGGCAGCTTTAGTATGACGGGCCGTGAAAGCGATTATCGCTGGGCCGGCCCGTACCTCGCGAGCCGACAGGTGGTTGCTGTCGATCCCGAGAGCGATATCTACACGCTTGCCGATCTTGAAGGTAAAGTCGTGGCGGTCCAGTCCACCACCAAGCCCGAATCGATTCTGCTCGATCACACCAATGAAAACGTTCCGCAGATTAAGGAGCTTTACAGCTTTTCGGACCGCTCATACCTGAACCCGGCGCTCGTCGAGGGCCTGGTCGATGCCATCGCCGCGCACGAGTCCTCGCTGCTCGCCTACGAAAAAGACTATGGTGTGACGTATCGCATTTTGGATGAGCCGCTGCTAGAGGTTGGTCTGGGCACCGCCTTTGATATCAACGATACGCGCGGCATCGACGTTAAGCTCACCCATGCCTACCAAGAAATGCTTGCCGATGGCACCATGGAACGCCTGGTGTCAAAGTACTTTGATGACCCTTCGCCATTTTTGAATATGGAGGGCCTGTCGTGATTGATGCACCCGACCACACCGCAGATGAGCGGGACGATCGCTCGGCCCGGGTATGGCTCTTTGCCGCCCTGTTGGGGATGGCGCTCTCGGCTGTTGCCGGCGTGATGAGCTACGGTTACACGACAGCTCAGGCCGAACAGCGCTTTGCCGACGCTGTCAATTACGTGGCGACGCAGAGCCTTTCCTACGATGCGTTCAACAACGCCTATGCGACCAAAAACCTGATTCGCGTTATGGAGATTGCCGGAGAGGCGGCGCGCAATATGGAGCGCGACGGCTCGGTGGATAACGCTACGCTGGAGCAATATGCTGACCAGTTTAATGTGACGGCGCTGATCGTGACTGACGGATCGGGCAACTTGGTGTCCGAGTCCTCGAAGGATGACGTGGGCTACGAGTCGCTCGCTGCGAATTTCAAAGAGGCGCCTGTGCTGGAGGTGGCAGCCCATCCGCTTAAGTCCTATACCGCTCGCATTACGCTTGCGGACGATTCGGTCGCGGACATTGGCTGCGTGGCCCGGCGGGACGGTGAGGGCATCGTTGTCGCGGTGAGGCACCAGAGCGCCAAGGCGGTCGCGAGCAATACGCTCAAGTTGCAGAGCTTGCTCGATGGTTATGAGACCATCGATAGCGGTAACATCGTGATCGAAAACGACGGAAAGGTCGTTGCGACCAACGCTGTTGAGCCCACCGTGTCAGGCGTGTTCGATTTGCCTGCGACGGATGCCATCATTGTCAGCGGCATTAAGGAGCGTTGCCTGGCTGGTAAGGTCAGATTGGTCAATGCCAACGGAGAGTGGTATCTGGGCACATTTGGTAAAGCGTGCAATTTTTACGTGTACACCTATGCGCCCGCGCAGCGTTACTTTGAGGTTGTCGCCGCTGTTGTTGCCAGTGTATTGGCGCTCTACGGCGGTGTTATAGCCACTGTTGTGTTGGCGCGCCGCCGCGCCGAGCGCCAACGCTTTGCCGACCTGTTGCTGCAGGAGCGCGACTATGGCGACAAGCTGGCAAAAGCAGCGCGCGAAGCCTCGTCTGCCAACTCTGCAAAGACGGAGTTCCTGCGTCGCATGAGCCACGACCTGCGCACGCCCATCAACGGCATTCGCGGTATGGTCGAGGTGGGCAATGCCAATGCAGACGACCTGCAAAAGCAGACTGAGTGCCGCTCAAAGATCTGGACGGCGTCGGGACTGCTGCTCGACCTTGCGAACGAGGCACTCGATATGAGTCGCCTGGAGAGCGGGCAGGTCAGCCTGGACCTCGTGCCCACAAATTTGGTGGCCCTCAACTATGAAGTGCGCGATATTCTGGAGCGCCAGGCCGAGGAACGTCTGGTGACAATTATCTGTGACCAGGAGGCTCTCGATCATCCCTATGTTAGAGCGAGCGTGACGCACCTTAAGCGCCTGTTGGCCAATATTGCCGGCAACGCCGTCAAGTACAACCGTCGGGGCGGCTATGTTCGCATGACGTGTCGCGAGGTGGAGCCGATGGACGGCATCTCCGTCTATGAATACACGATCGCCGATAACGGCATTGGTATGAGCGAGGAGTTTCAACAGCACATCTACGAGCCGTTTACCCGCGAGAAACAACAGGTGGAAGGCGCTTTATCGGGAACTGGCCTGGGTGTGTCTATTGCCAAACAGTTAGTCGAGCTTATGGGCGGAACCATGAGCTTTACGAGCGCCATGGGGCAGGGGACGACGTTTACCATCCGCCTGCCGTTTGAGAGGTGCAAGCAATCCGAGATTCCCCAGACGGTTTCTGTGGATGCAGGCGACAACGATACGCTCCAGGGCCTGCGTGTTTTGCTCGTAGAGGACAACGACCTGAATGCCGAGATCGCACAGTTTACGCTCGACCGCGCCGGTGCTGTCGTGACACATGTTAAAGATGGCGAGTCTGCCGTCGAGACGTTTGCCGTGAGCGCATCGCACGAGTACGACGTGGTGTTGATGGACATTATGATGCCTGGTATCGATGGTCTTGAGGCCACGCGCCAGATTCGAGCGCTCGACCGCGAGGATGCCGCGACTACACCGATTATCGCCGTGAGCGCCAATGCCTTTGCCGACGACCGTAGGCTTTCGCGCGAGGCGGGTATGAACGCGCACCTGAGCAAACCCGTGAGTTCGCAGGAGCTCATTGAGGCGCTTGCGCACATAGCTGCCGCCGCTTCATAAGCATATGGCCCGGTTCCAACCACTGTTGGTTGGAACTGGGCCATATCGCTATTTGCAAGACCTGCTTTTAGGCTTACTTTTCATGAATCTGCTTGCCGCAAAGATGTTCAATCGAGATCTCGTAGAGCTGGACACCCTTGATGTCTTTGGCGATCTCCTCCTCGACTTCTTCGGCAGAGGGGTAGTACTTAAGCGCGAGCTGGCGGATTTTGCCCTCGATAAACGAAGGTGTCTCATCTACCAGGCGGCAACGGCCAAAGACCACGGTGCTCATAACGTAGGGAGCCCAGTCGTCGTCCTTGTACCGCTCGTTGCCGTACACGGTAAAGCAGACTTTGTCGTCACGCTTGAGTGAATCGACCTTGTGGCCAGCCTTGGCACCGTGGAAATAAATCTTGTCGTGCTCGGTGTCAAAGAAGTAGTTGACGGGAATGGCATACGGGTAGCCATCATCGCCGTTGACGGCAAAGACTCCGCGCTTGCAGGTGGCGAGCAACTCGCGCGCCGCCTCATCGGAAATCGCACGTTTCTTTCGACGCAAGGGCCTAAACATCGTTGGCTTCCTTTCTAACGGTGCAGGGTGGTTGAGCACAAACTATAGCGAAACAGTTCCGTTTTTCTTGATGCAAGCGAGCATGTTTTTGAGCTCGTTAAAGTCGAGCGGTTTGGGCAGATGGGCATTCATGCCGGCATCGTGTGCCGCCTTGGCGTCCTCGGCAAAGGCGTTGGCGGTGAGCGCGATGATGGGGATGTCGGCTGCATCGGCCTTCTCACTCAGGCGAATCGCGCGGGTTGCCTCGTAGCCATCCATACCCGGCATCATGATATCCATCAGGATCGCATCGAAGCTGCCGGCGGGACGACCGACGTATAGGTCGACCGTTTGGTTGCCGTCGGCGGCGCGCGTTACGACAATGCCCTCGCTTTCGAGCAGAGTTTGGGCAATCTCGGCGTTGAGCTGGTTGTCTTCGGCAAGTAGCACGCTCATGCCGGTCAGTGAGACCTTGGGTGCCCTCGCATCCGACTGTGCTTGAATCTGAGGACACTTATCGATAGCGAGTGGGATCCGAACGTAAAATGTCGATCCAGTTCCAAGCTCACTCGTTACCTCGATTGTCCCCCCCATGGCGTCGACAAGTGATTTGACGATCGGCATGCCCATGCCAGTTCCCTGAAATTTACTGCGGGCATCGTTGCCTTCTTGGGCAAACGGTTCGTAGATGTGCTTAAGAAACTCGGGCGACATGCCGATGCCGGTGTCCGAGACGTTAAAGCAAAAGAGCACTCGGCTATCATCGATCGGTTTAATCTGCGATGTAAAAGTGACAGTTCCGCCATCTTTGTTGTACTTGATGCTGTTGTCGAGCAGGTTAATGATAATCTGACGTACATGAGTAGGGCTTCCCATTACATGTGGATTGCAGAGGGGATGTGCGCTTTGATCCTGCATCGTAATATTGCGATCGGAAGCGCGGAGCTTGCACAGCACGATTGCATCGTTGCAGAGATCTTCGAGGTTAAATGAGACATGCTCAAGCGTCAGCTTACCATTTTCAATCCTGCCCATTTCTAGAATGTCGTTGATGAGTGAGAGCAGATGGTTGGCGGCGATTCGCGCCTTAGTTCGGTTTTTACGGGCGGCATCGACATCGTCTTCGTGCAATTCTTCAATCTCGATGAGCCCCAGAATGCCGTTGAGCGGCGTGCGGATGTCATGGCTCATGCGGGCGAGAAAGGCCGTTTTGGCCGCATTGGCGGCGAGTGCCTTGTTTTGCTCTACTCTGGCTCGCTGCAGGGCCCAGGTTAGAACCGCTATCCCAGTCAACAGTACACCGACGATGATGACGACAATCGAACTACGATGACGATATATAAACCTGAACGCGTCTGATTCCTGTGCGCTATACGACGTAGAGGAATAATTGCTCGCAGAAAGCGATTCTCCGGCGTTGATGATGCCCTTGTTGACGATACTCAATAATTCGGGATTTCCGCGTTGCATAAGGCAAGAGAGTTCGGCCGTGCGTGAGAGTTCCTGTATCTCGTAGTCTCTGATATCGTAGCTATCTCGGATGGTTTCCAGCCGTGCGTTGGGAACAACGATGCAGCTTGATCTTCCGTCCTTAAGGGCAGAAAGCATGTCGTCTGCAGACGGATACTCGGTTACATTTGCATTTGGAAACATAGTTTTTAATTCGCTGCGGTTGACGATGGAAAACCCTGTGCAACAGATATTGCGGAGATCCTTGTTGAGATCGCTGGTGGCGTGGATGGCGGTAAGAGAGATCGTTCCCATCGAAATCGATTGAACGGTCCCCATTTGCTCGGCAAGCCAGTAGTCGCGAAATGCCGGTAGGGCGATGTCGATATTTCCCTTTGAGAGCGCTTCCGTCATTTGCTGGTTGCTTGAAAAAGCGAGCGTGTGTACGGTAATGCCAAATTTGTCGTGGAGCGTCGTAACGAGTGAGACGAGTGACCCTTCCATTTCTCCGTTTGCATCTTGGTTGCAGAAGGGGAGATTGTTGTTGAGATAACCAAGTGTAAGCGTGTTGTTATTGGCCTTGAGCCACGACCGTTCGGAGTTGGTAAGTGATGCGGATCCGCTATTTTGCGCCGAGTAGTTGGATTTGACTTCGTCGTTGTAGCGCGGGTTGGTGCGGTTGATTGCCGCCATGGCCGAGTTGATGTCGTTCATCAGATCGGGGCGGCTTTTGGGGACGGCAAAATAGTAGTCGCTCGAGCCTACGTAGAACATGGGCGACGCATCGGGCGACGAAATGGTGTCGTTCATGATGACGGCGTCAACCTCGCCGTCTGAAAGTGCCTCAAAGAGGGCGCCGCCGGTGTCGATTTCTTTATAGGTACAGGTGACGCCTTCGTTGGCGAGCCACTGCTGGCCGACGAAGGTTTGCATAACGCCAGAGTTGCAGCCGATGGTGAGGCCTTGGAGTGCCTGGGGGTCACCCTTGGCCAGATCGTCGCGATCGGGCTTGGCGTAGATGTAGTAGCGCTCGGTGCCCTCGGGGTTTGAGGAAAAGAGTAACTTTTGCTCGCGTTCTACTGAATGCGAGATGTTGGGCATGAGGTCGATTTTGCCCTTCTCGAGCATGTCCATGAGCTCGGTGAAGGTGCCGGACACGTATTCGTACTGCCAGCCAGGGGTGTAGTACGAGAGGGTCTGGAGGTACTCGTAGCCCCATCCCGAGAGGCGCTCGCCCGGTGTGCCTTCCTGGAAGCCCTCGTTGTTGACAAGCCAGCCGACGCGGACCGTCTTGACCTGCTGGTCGGAGTCGGCGGCAAAGGCCGGGGTGGGCATGACGGCGCTCAGTAGTGTGAGCGCAGCAAGCGCGACGGCTAGGGTGCGATATAGAGCTAAGCGAAGGACGGCGGAAGGTTTCACATGCAATCCCATCGAGTCGAGATAATACCGCATAAGGATACCAGCTCAGCTTGCCTAACATCCGGCACTTAGGGACGTTCCCAATCTGTCCGGCAGTTGTAGTAGTCATTGGGGACGTTCTTAAACGACTAGTCGCTGGGGACACTCTTTGCCGGAGTTGGCACTTAGGGACGTTCCCAATCTGTTCGACACAAAAGGAACGTCCCCAAGTGCCGGATGTGCGACAATACCGAGCAACGTGATGGGGCGTCTGGGAAAAGGGGTCGCGATGAACAAGTTGAGGACACTTGCCGACGTATTGCGCCAGGCTGGCTTTGCGCGCATCACGGGCCTGTTTCTCGTCTTCTATCTGCTGTGCTCGACGGCCGTCTGGCTGTCCGACCCTGCGACCCTTACGTTTGGCGATGGCCTGTGGTTTAGCTTTGAGACCGTATCGACGATCGGTTTTGGCGATATCCCGGCCGAAACGCCGGTCGCCCGCGCTATCACCGTCGTCCTGAGCGTCATCAGCATCTTCTACATCGCCATGCTCACGGGCGTGGCAGTGAACTACTGCAACACGCTCATCAAGATGCGCCAAAAGGACACCATGGCGCGCTTTATGGATGATCTTGAGCACCTGGAAGAGCTCGACCGCGATGAGCTCGCCGACCTGTCGCGCCGCGTGCGCGAATATCGCCGACGCCAGCGCTAGAACGTGCGCCGCGCGTCACAATGAGGGGGACCGAATATGAATATCACGGTATACCTGGGCGCCAGCGTCGGTAACGACCCGGCGTTTCTGCCTGCGGTGCGGCAGCTTGGCGCATGGATTGGCTCCAACGGCCACGCGCTGGTGTACGGCGGGTCCAAGTCGGGCCTGATGGGCGCGCTCGCCGATAGCGTGCTCGATGCGGGCGGGCACGTGACCGGTGTGGAGCCGAGCTTTTTTATCGAGGCAGAGTTTCAGCACGATGGTATCGACGACCTTATCGTGACGAGCGATATGGCCGAGCGCAAGGCCAAGATGATCGAGCTCGGCGATGCGTTCATCGCCTTTCCGGGAGGCACGGGCACGCTCGAGGAGATTGCCGAGGTCATGTCCGCCGTGTCGTTGGGGCACTTGAGTGCACCGTGCATTCTGTACAACCTGGATGGGTACTACAACGACCTCGAGGCGCTGCTCGAGCACATGATTGATAAGGGGCTTTCGAGCCCGAGGCGCCAGCAAGGCATTTACTTTGCCGAGGACCTGCACGAGATCGCATCGATTATCGGCAGCTAAGCCGTAGGCCTATCGCACGTGCGGCGCCCAATGGCGCCGTTCGCGGCGTGGATGGTCGGCACGTCCGCGCTGTGCCCGTCTTACAATAAAACGTATCCTTGTCGATTTTGACCACGGGAGGCCCCGATGGATAACCTTGCAAAACCCAAAAATCATGCGTTGTTTTTAGTGAGCGTTGCCGTGACCGGTGCGTTTGCAGGCGCTGCGGTCTGGCTGTTCTTTTTTGCGATGGAGCACGGTATCGACTATCTATGGACCGAGATCCCGCATATGCTGGGCGTCGCTTCGCCCGAGCTCGCAAGCGGCCCGTTTGGCTTTCTGCCGTACCCGTTTTTCGTCTGCCTCCTGGGCGGCCTGCTGATCGGTCTGTACGAAAAGCTTACGGGCACCAAGACCGATGACCTCAACCAGGTGATGGCCAAGGTTAAACAAGACGGTCGCTACCCGTACGACAACCTGGGCAAGCTTTCACTCGCGGCATTGCTGCCGCTGCTGTTTGGCGGAAGTATTGGACCGGAGGCCGGCCTGACCGGCGTTATCGCGGGCCTGTGCAGCTGGGTCGGCGACCGCATGCGTCGCTTTGGCGCCGAGTTTAGGGAGCTCACGCTGTTGGGCACCCAGGCTGCCCTGACGGCGCTCTTTACCGCGCCCGTGTTTGGCTTTGTGGCGCCGCTCGCCGGTAGCGCCGACGGCCAGGGCGCTGGCGAGGACTCCGCGTCCGACGAGATCACCATCAAGCTGCCCAAGGCACAAAAGACCGTGGTCTACGGCATCGCGATTGCCGGCGGTCTGGGCACCTATCTGCTGCTCGGCCAGCTCATGGGTGGCGGCATGGGCATGCCGAGGTTCGAGGCTGCCCAGGTGGGTAACCTCGAGCTTGCCTGGCTCATTCCGCTGGCGTTGGTCGGTACCGTATGCGGCTGGCTGTACTTTGTCTCGGAGCACGCGAGCGAAGCGCTTGCCCATGCCATAGGGGAGCGCCCTGTCGTCAAGGCGATGCTGGCTGGTCTGGCCCTCGCTATCTGCGGCACGGTTTTGCCCTACACCATGTTTGCCGGCGAGACCCAGGCCGACGTGCTCATGGAGACCTACCTCACCATTCCCGCCGGCGTGCTTATCGCGACCGGTCTGGTCAAGGCCATGCTGACGCCCGCCCTCATCAACCTTGGTTGGCGCGGCGGTCACTTCTTCCCGGTTATCTTCTCGGGCGTAAGCCTGGGCTACGGGCTTGCCATCCTCACCGGCGCCGATCCGGTCTTTTGCGTCGCCGTCTGCACGGCATCGACGATGGGCGCCGTCATGCGTCAGCCCGTCATGGTCGTGGGCCTGCTGCTCATGTGCTTCCCGCTCAAGGGCATCGTCTGCATGATCATCGCCGCCGTCATTGCGGCAGGCATTCCGCTGCCCAAGCCGCTGCGCAAGTAGCGCGGTAGCGTACGGTCAATACGGGTATCTCGAGTCCGGTGTGAGGGTTTTCAAGTTGAGCTTGTGCTCCTGACGGATCGTTATTTCCAAAATGCTGCTGTAACCTACGACACAGGTTGAGTGCCTCCCCAAAATAGACCGCGCCGGATCTGCGGCGCACGCCCGATGATATCGCGCTTGCCTACAGGTCGCGTGCTCGATAGACCTTGGTGCTGACGGTGCAGCTGATTGCACATAGCACGAGGGCAAGTGCGGCGATGCCTGCACACAGACAGCCAAGAACGGCAGGGTCGGGATTCGCTCCGGCAATCGACATGAGCCAGTTGCTGATGGGGTTGGAGGAGCTCAGCGTGGCCATGGTGCCGCAACCAAGCAGGGCAAACAGGCCAACGGATAGGCGTAGCGCCTCCATGTGTCCAAATCGAAAGAACAGCGGCTGTGCCAGGAACACCATCATGAGGGAGATGAGCATCGATGCTGCCGAGGCGATTGCGATTTCAAAGACCGTCTGTCCCGTCGAAGGAATGCCCGCGCTGCTGAAGAGCGGGATGGCGACGATACTCAAAAGCGTAGCTGCACATGCCATGACGGCGGAGAAGACAATAACGCTCAGGTAGCGTGCGCAGATGATGTCTTTGCGCGAGAAGGGCAGCGTTGCCCGATAGCGCTCCCAACCGTTTTGATTGTCGAAACCGGCCAGTGAGTTCATGAATATGATGGGCGACATGGCACTGACCGCGCAGGCGCCGGCACTCATGCCAGAGTCACCGTCCGATGCGTTGGCGAGGGTCAACACGACGAAGATGAACAGGCCGACGCCCGCGATGCTCGGGACGAGCGTGCGAACGATGGCGAGATCGGACATAAAGGCGCGTTTCATTTCGAAGCTCCTTTCAGCATGAGGCGCAGATAGTCATCAATGGTTGCCCGATCGCAGGGAATCTCGGGAAAGGCCTCGAGCGTATCGCGACGGTTGGGCACGAGCACGTCCACGCTATAGGCGTGGTGGGCGGCGCGGGCGCCTTCGACGCAAGCCATAAGCTCGGCGGCCTGTGCCTGGGTGCAGTGGGCGATGCCGGCGCGGTCGGTAATATCCTCGCGCGGCAGGTCAAACACAATCGAGCCGTTATCGATGCAGATGACGCGGTCGGCGGCGCGATCGAGGTCGGACGTAATGTGGCTCGAGAGCAGCACGCTGTGTTGGCCGTCGGCGACAAAGGCAAGCAGCTCATCGAGCAGCTCCTCGCGCGCCATGGGATCGAGGCCCGCGGTGGCTTCGTCCAAAACGAGCAGCTTGGCATTATGGCTGAGCGCACACGCGAGCTGCAGCTTCATGCCCATGCCGCGGGAGAGGTCCTTGACCTTTGTCTTGGGATCGAGGCCAAATCGGTTGATGAATCCGGCGAACGTTTTGCGGTCCCACGTGGGGTACGCCGGGCCTACGAGCGTCTCGATCTGGCCCACCTTGAGCGTGGAGGGGAAGGGGCATGTGTCCAGGACAAGGCCGACGCGGGAGCGCAGGTGGCGCTGCGTCTCGTCGGGTGCGTTGGCATCGCAGCGCTGTCCAAGCAGATGTACCTCGCCGGCATCGAGCTTTATAAGCCCGAGCGCGGCGCGAATGGTCGTTGTCTTGCCGGCGCCGTTTGCGCCCACAAAGCCGACGATTTGGCCGGGATCCACGGCAAGCGTGACGTCGCGCAACGAAAAACGGTCGCTCACACGGCGCGATACACCTTTGAGTTCTAGCAGGGTTTGCATGGTATAGCCTTTCTTGCAGATGGCTACTGCATGGTTTCGGGGGCTACAAGGTCGAGCATCTCGTGCAGCTTGTCGCGCGTGACGCCCAGGGCTTCGGCTTGGTTCGCCGCTTTCGCAAGCAGCTCTTCGATATGGCAGAGCTGGTTTTCGCGCAAGAGTTCTTGGTTGCCCTCGGCGACAAAACAGCCCTTGCCCTGCACGGTGCAGATAAAACCGAGTTGCTCCAGGTCGGCATAGGCGCGCTTGGTGGTGATGACGCTCACGCCCAGGTCGCTCGCCAGCGCGCGGATACTGGGGAGCTTGGTTCCCGCAGCGAGTGCGCCCGAAAGGATCTGGGCTTTGACCTGCGAGGTTATCTGCTCGTAGATGGGCTTGTCGCTCGAATTGGATAGGATGATGTCCACAGCGGCTCCTTAGCTGTTGGGCTACACGTGTATATAACCGGTAAGCACAGTATATATACACTATGCACAGTTATGCAAGAGCTAAATGTGGAATAGCCCGCCGGCACCGCGCTTGCTCCAAAACAATCTCAATCTGTAACACCTGGGTCCGTTTTGGGTCGCCTGATGTTACAGATCGAGATCTTATTTGCCCGCCCGCCTATTTGTCTCAATCTGTAACAGTAAGAGTCGATTTGCGCGGCTAGATGTTACAGAACGAGACATTGGCGGCTCGCCTTCCCGTTTATCTCGATTTGTAACAGCTAGACCCAATTTGGGCGGTCAGATGTTACAAATCGAGATTGTGCCGGCGGGCCTGCCGGTTTGTCTCAATCTGTAACAGGTGGAGGCTCAAAACCCGTCTTTCTGTTACAGATTGAGACAGTCCTTGAGGCGGCTGCCCGCTACACAGCGAGCTCAGCTGATGAATTTGTCCTGATAGGTGCCCTATGGCGAGGTTTCGCGGCTACAATAGTGCGGTTACAACGACGTAATGCACTCAATGCAAGAAAGGATCCGCATGGCAAGCCTGTCGGATGAAATCTCGTCGCGCCGTACATTTGCGATTATCAGCCACCCGGACGCCGGTAAGACCACGCTTACCGAGAAGCTGCTGCTCTATACCGGCAGCATTCAGACCGCCGGCTCGGTCAAGGGCAAGAGCTCGGCCAAGCATGCCGTCTCGGACTGGATGGACATCGAGAAGGAGCGCGGCATTTCCGTTACCTCCTCGGTACTGCAGTTCACGTATAACGGCGCCTGCGTCAACATCCTCGATACCCCCGGCCACCAGGACTTCTCGGAGGACACCTACCGTACCCTTATGGCTGCCGACGCCGCGGTCATGGTCATCGACGGTGCCAAGGGCGTCGAGGCCCAGACCAAAAAGCTCTTTAAGGTCTGTACGCTGCGCCACATCCCCATCTTTACCTTTGTGAACAAGCTCGACCACGAGGCTCGCGATCCGTTTGAGCTCATGGAAGAGATCGAGAACGTCCTGGGCATCAATACGTATCCCATGAACTGGCCGATCGGCAGCGGTCGCAATTTCCGCGGCGTTTTCGACCGTCAGACCCGTCGCGTCATCGCCTTTGAGGGCGACGGCCATGCCAACGCCACCAAGAAGGTTGCCGAGGTTGAGGCCGAGCTGGGCGATCCTTCCATGGACGAGCTTATTGGCGAAGAGAACCATAAGAACCTGATGGACGACATCGAGCTGCTCGATGGTGCCGGCGACGAGCTCGACTTGGATGCCGTGGCCTGCGGCAAGCTGAGCCCGGCGTTCTTTGGCTCGGCGCTCACCAACTTTGGCGTGGAGCCCTTCCTTAAGGAGTTCCTGCGTCTGGCCCCGACGCCGCGCGCCTATACCGACACACTCACCAGCGAGCCGGTCGATCCCTGCCGCGACGACTTTAGCGGCTTTGTCTTTAAGATCCAGGCCAACATGGACAAGAACCACCGCGACCGCATTGCCTTTGTGCGCATTTGCTCGGGCAAGTTCGAGCGCGGCATGGACGCCTTCCACGTGCAGGGCAACCGCAAGCTCAAACTGGCCACGGGCACCTCGATGATGGCCGACGACCGCGCCATCGTGGACGAGGCGTACGCCGGCGATATCGTGGGTCTGTTCGACCCCGGCATCTTTAGCATCGGCGACACCGTGTGCTCCGGCAAGCGCCACGTGCAGTATCCGCAGATCCCGACGTTTGCCCCCGAAATGTTCGCCCGTATCACGCAGGTCGATACGCTTAAACGCAAGCAGTTCGTGAAGGGCATGGAGGAGCTTGCCCAGGAGGGTGCCATCCAGATCTTCCGCGAGCTGGGTGCCGGCATGGAGAGCGTCATTGTGGGCGTCGTTGGCGTGCTGCAGTTTGAGGTGCTCGAGCGCCGCCTGAAGGCCGAGTACCGTGTTGAGGTTCGCCGCCAGCCGCTGCCCTATACGGACATCCGCTGGATCCAGAACGACCCCGACACCATCGATATTCCGGGCCTTTCGCTCACGCGCGATACCCTGCGCGTCGAGGACATGCGCGGCGGTAAGCTGCTGCTGTTCACGAGCCCGTGGAACGTGGACTGGGCGACCGACCATAACCCCGACCTCATTCTGTCGGAGTTTGGCAACGTAACGTTTTAGTGCACCGGCGCGGTGGCCCTGCGGGTCTGCCGCGCCGCTTGCTTGCCTGCCGCCGTGTGAGCGGCTATCATACCCACCGTCGCCTCAAGACCGTGGCGGCCGAGCAGTTCGGGTCCGATATCCTGCTCGTTAAACCTAAAACCAAAGGAGTACATAATGATCAAGAAGGTCATGGAGGACTACAAAGTCCTGTTGCGGAGCATTCCCGCGGCAACGGTTTCGCTGTTTATCGTGAGCGTTATCATGATGAACCTGCTGGCCAACAAAGAACTTATCAGCCTGCCGTATCTGGCGCTCGACTGCGGCTTCGTGGTGAGCTGGGTCTCGTTTTTGTGCCAGGACATGATCTGCAAGCGCTTTGGCGCCAAGGCATCCATCAAAATCTCTATCCTCGCGCTGGTGGTCAACCTGGCCGTAAGCCTGTGCTTTTGGCTGTGCTCGCTCACGCCCGGCATGTGGGGCGCCTACTATGACACGGGCATGATCGAGGTCAACACCGCCCTTAACGCTACCATCGGCGGCACCTGGTACGTGGTGTTCGGCTCTTCGCTGGCCATGCTCACCTCCGCCGTGGTGAACTCCACGCTCAACCAGTCGCTCGGCCGCATGCTCAAAAAGAATAACTTTGCGAGCTTTGCCTTCCGCTCCTATGTGTCCACGGGTATCGGTCAGTTTATCGACAACCTGGTCTTTGCCATTGTGGTGAGCCACACGTTCTTTGGTTGGACCTGGGTGCAGGTCATTATGTGCTCGCTGACGGGCGCCATCGCCGAGCTGCTGTGCGAGGTCTTCCTGAGCCCCGTGGGCTACAAGGTCGTGCGCAGCTGGGAGCGCGAGAATGTGGGTGCTGAGTACCTCGAGCGCCACGCAACCGCCTAAGGAGCAGATATGCGGGTTTTGATCACGGGCGCTTCGGGCGGCATTGGAGCCGCGTGCGTGCAGTGCTTTTTGGACGAGGGTCACGAGGTCGTGGGCTTTGATCTGCTGCCGGCGGCGGTCGAACACGAGCGCTATCGCCATCTGATTGTTGATGTGCGCGAGCCGGACTCGTTTCCAGACGACCTTGAGCCTCAGGTGATCGTAAACGTTGCCGGTACGCAAGATTCGGCCGACGACATTGCTGCTAATCTATGTGGCACCATCAACGTGACTGAGCGCTACGCCTTTGTGGGGGAGGGACTTGCCGCCAAGCCCGCGCCGGCTATCAAATCCGTGGTCAATGTGGGCTCGGCGAGCGGGCATACGGGATCGGAGTTTCCCGCCTATGCTGCCAGCAAGGGCGGCGTTATCGCCTACACCAAAAACCTTGCAAACCGCTTGGCGCCGCAGGCCATCGCCAACAGTGTGGACCCGGGCGGCGTCATCACGCCGCTCAACCGTTGCGTGATGGAAGACGAGCATCTGTGGAACCAGATTATGGAGCTCACGCCGCTCAAGCGCTGGGCCAGTGCCCAAGAGATCGCCGAGTGGATCTACTTTGTGGGCGCGACCAACCGGTTTATGACCGGGCAGAGTCTGCTCATTGACGGCGGCGAGGCCGGCCGCACCCAGTTTATTTGGCCCGAATAGGAAACGCGCCCGACGGAAAGCCGTCGGGCGCGTTTTTGATGTATCGGTTTTTAGCCGAGGCAAGTCCAGTTGACGGGGGTCGAGCCGTGCTGTTCGAGTAGCCGATTGGCAGCGGAGAAGGGGCGCGACCCCATAAAAGCGGGGAGTTCTGCTGTGGCGCGGTTTGCCGAAAGCGGCGAGGGATGCGTAGAGGCCAGGCAGAACTTGCCGGCTGCCTTGCCTGTGCCGGTCACGGCGAGCTTGCCGTCGACCATCTGCTGGGCAAAGCGGCCCCATGCCAAAAAGACGACCGGCTGGGGCAGCTGACAGCAGCGTTCGATAACGTAGTCGGTGAGCGTGCTCCAGCCCAGCTTGGCGTGCGAGTTCGCGGCATGCTCGCGCACGGTGAGCGTCGTGTTAAGGAGTAGGACGCCCTGTTGTGCCCAGGGGGTTAGGTCTCCCGTGGCGGGAATGGGGCAGTCCAGATCGGCTTTGAGTTCCTTATAGATGTTGCGCAGGCTCGGCGGCAACTTGGTTTGCGTAGCGGGCACCGAGAACGACAGCCCCATGGCCTGGTTGGGTTCGTGATAGGGGTCCTGGCCCAAGATGACAACCTTGACCTGGTCGGCCGGCGTGTAGGCGAGGGCATTGAGGATGTCGTCTTGTGCCGGGTAGATGGTCTGCTCGGCACGCAGAAGGGCGATGCGCTCGAGTAGCTGGTTCGTAGTATCACGTACCGGCTGCGGCGCATCGCCCAACCAAGTTGCTATGTTGCGGTCGCGAGTTGCGGTGTCCATGGAGCTCCTTTAGGGCAGATGCTATGTCGGCATCCATTGTAAAGGCGCACCGGTTGCCTGTATGTCGCGGCTGTATGAGGAGTGGGGTCTACGAGACGTGCTCGGGCGCTGCCGCCATATGAGCATGCCCATGTGCGCGAAGGCGCGGAAGCTCGACAGTTGCCACCATGACGCCGGTGAGGATGAGGGCAGCGCCAAGGAAGGCGATGGGGCTCAGGACCTCGCCGACCAGGAAAAACGAGAAGACGGCGGAGCAGACCGGCTCGAGCGAGAAGGCGAAGCCAGTGGTTTCGGCGGGTACGTGGGGCTGCACGAGCGTCTGGGTGATAAAGCCGTAGGCAGAGCAGATGAGTGCGAGCGCAACGATAACGACGATCTCGCTCGGCGTGCTGGGAAGCGTGAAGCCGCCAAAGGTAAATGCGGCGATACCCGAGAACAAGCCGCCGAAGCCCAGCTGCCAAACGCCCAGAGCCAGCGGATCGACTTCTTCGACAAAGCGCTTGGCGATGATAATGTGGCCGGCATAGATAAAGGCCGAGAGCAGCATGATGATCGCGCCGGGATTCAGGCTGGTAAAGTCGGCGCCCGAGAGCAGCAACATGCCGCAGGTGACGATGGCGGTGCCGATGAGCACCTTGCGCTCGGGGGCGCGACGCAGCAGGGCCGCGTTGGCAAACGGCACGATCACGACCGTCAGGCTCTGCAAAAAGCCGGCGGTGGAGGCGGAGGTGAGGCTGGAGCCCAGGCACATGCAGGTGATCTCGGTTGCCATGATGGCGCCGATGATGGCGGCGCGGACCATCAGGTCACGGTTGATGCGCACCGCGTGCTTGTGGAAGAGCAGCAGGCAGGCCGCAAAGGCGATGATGCAGCGCAGCGCGACGATGCTCGTGGCATTCATGCTGTCCATGCCGATCTTCATGAGGGGGTACGAAAAGCCCCATGCGACGGGAACGGAAAATGAGAGCGCGATTGCTTTTTTGCGATCCATGGGACTCCTTTTGTTACAGAACGGTTTCGCAAAAAGGATTCTGCTCCCAGATATGGATGTAGTAAAGCGAATGTATCTTCAGTATGATTAAGAAGTACTAATGTTGGAAGAAAAAGCCCTGGCAAAACGTTTTACGGCTACATCGATGTGGAGGCACGATGGCATCGCGGTATCAGATTGTATGTATGGTGGTCGATTGCGGCAGCCTGAAACGTGCCGCCGACGAGCTGGGCTATACGCAAAGCGCGGTGAGCCAGGCCGTCAAGGCGCTCGAGCGCGAGCTGGGCACCACGATTATCGAGCGTGGCAAGCAGGGCGTCTCGCTTACGCGCGACGGCAAACAGTATCTGCCGTATCTGCGCCAAATCGTAACTGCCGAGGCCGAGCTTGAGGGCAAGCGCCAGGAGTTGCTGGGGCTTTCGTCGACCGACATTCGCATTGCGACGTTTACCAACGTGAGTCGTACTGTGTTGCCGCGTGTGATCCGCGACTTTGGGGCCCTGCATCCGGGTGTGCGCTTTACCCTCAAGCAGGGCGATTACACGCGCAATGCCCAGTGGGTGCACGATGGCGTGGTCGACTTTTGCTTTACAGCGCGTGGATTTACCGAGGGGCTCGAGAAACGCGTGGTCTATCACGACGAGCTGGTGGCGCTGTTGCCAGCCGTCCATCCACTGGCGGCAAAGGAAAAGGCGACGCTTGCCGACCTGGCGTCCGAACCTTTTGTGCTGCTGGATGAGGGCGAACAGAGTCTGGTGCTCGATGCGTTTGCCGCGCACGGGCTATCGCCGCATGTGACGAGTGAGGTCACCGATGACTACACCATTATGGCGATGGTGGAGGAGGGCCTCGGTGTGAGCATGCTCTACCGCCGTACCGTCGAGGGCATGCGGGCCGATATTTGTGTGCGCCCCATCGTGCATGCTCCCTCGCGCGACGTCGTGGCGGCTTGGCGCAGCTGGGACACCATGCCTATCGCCACGAGGCGCTTTATCGACTATATGAGCTCGCATATTGTCAATTAGCTGCCGATGTGCTACCTAGTTGTGTGCCTAGAACGCCCCGGTTTTGGCCTGCGCCAGACGGTAGGTGCGTGCCGGGTGGCAGAGCAATACCGCCACGACCATAAAGAACGCCGTGGTGCCCAGGCTGATGGGGTAGACCATCATGATGTTCGCAAAGGTGCGGAAGTTCGGGAACACGCAGAAGACCCAATAGAAGCGAATACCGCAGACGCAGATCATGGTGATGAGGGCGGGCATGAGCGAGATGCCAAAGCCGCGCAGGTAACCGGACATGTTTTCGTAGAACATGCTAAAGGCGTATGCCGGGAAGATCGAGCACACGCGGATATAGCCGATCGAGACGATGTTGGGATCGCTGTTGAAGAGCGCTAGGATCTCGCGTCCCAAGCCGACGATGATGACGATGGTGGTGAGCGCGACGATGCCGCCTTCGACCAGGCAGACCTTGAGCGTCTTGGTGCAGCGGTCGATCTGGCGAGCGCCGTGGTTTTGCCCCACAAAGGTGGTGCAGGCCTGGCTAAAGCTGTTGAGCAGGTTGTAGCACACATACTCCAGGCTCATGGCGGCGCTCGATGCCGCCATGACCTCGGTGCCCAGGCTGTTGATGGCGGACTGGATGATGATGTTGGCGACGGCAAAGACGGCGCTTTGGATGCCGGCGGGCAGGCCAATCTTGACGATGCGCTTGAGGGCGACGGGGTCGATAGCCAGGTCACGTGGGGTGACGCGGACGACGGAGTCGGTCTTGAGCAGACGGATAAAGAGCGTGACTGCGCTGACGGTATAGGCGATGGCGGTGGCGATGGCGACACCCGCGACGCCCCAGTGGAGCACGGGGACAAAGATGAGGTCCAGGCCAATGTTGAGGACGGTGGACACGGCAAGCGCCTGCAGCGGCATGCGGGTGATGCCGACGGAGCGGAAGATCGCGGCCTCAAAGTTGTAGAGCAAGATCGAGGGCATGCTGAGCAAAAAGACGCGCAGGTAGAGCGATGCGAGCGGCATGGTTTCGTCAGGGACGTTGAGCGCGGCGAGCATGGGCTCGGCAAAGATCTCGCCCAGCGCGATGACGACAAAGCCCACAAGCGCCATCAGAATCGAGGTATGGACGGCGCGCTTGACCATGTTCTGATCGTTGCGGCCGATGGCGTTGGCGATGACCACGTTGGAGCCAAGCGACAGCCCAATAAACAGGTTGATCATAAGACTGGTAAGCGGAACATTGGAGCCGACCGCCGCCATGGCGAGGGTTCCCTGGTCGCCCGAGAAGTTACCGATGATGACCGTGGCGATGAGGTTCGACAGCTGCTCAAGGATGCTCGTGGCGGCGACGGGAAAGGCGAACAGGGGAATATTGCGCCACAGCGAGCCGGTGGTCATGTCAATGTGCTTGGACGCGGTTTCAGTCATACGCTCTCAATCTCTAACATGCTCATTCGTGCTTATTTGCGCAGACGATGATACTCCTAATGCATCCAGTCGGCACTTAGGGACGTTCCTTTTCTGCCGGCAGCTGGGGACACTCCTTCAGACTAGTCATTGGGGACGTTCTTAAATGACTAGTCGAACAAGAACGTCCCCAATGACTAGGTGGGGGAGGCGTGCGACAATGGTGGGCGTTGTGTTGTCCGCGCTAAGGAGTTGCCATGTTGTTGTGTCCCGTTTGCCATGAGCCGTTGGTGGACGATGAGCGCGGTGCTGCATGCGCGGGCGGACATCGGTTTGACCGTGCGCGCGAGGGCTATCTGTATCTGCTGCGCTCGTCCAAGAGCGGCGACTCCATGGGCGATCCCAAGTCGCAGGCGCGCAGCCGTCGTGACTTTCTAAACCGCGGCTACTACGCGCCGTTGCGCGATGCGATGGTCGAGCTGGTGCGCGAGCAGGCGCCTGGGTGTGCGGCATCTACCGGCACCCCCATGACCTTGCTCGATATTTGCTGTGGCGAGGGCTACTACACGAGCGCCATGGGTGCGGTGCCGGGCGTGGATGCTTACGGGTTCGACTTGGGCAAAGAGATGGTGCGCCTGGCCGCCAAGCGCGGCGATGCGACCTACTTCGTGGCCAACATGAAGGACATCCCCGTGGCCGATGGCACCTTCGATATGGTGACCGAGCTCTTCGCTCCCTTTAACGAGCGTGAGTTTGCCCGCGTGCTGGCGCCCGAGGGCTCGCTCTACACCGTGGTGCCGGGTGCTCGGCATCTGTTTGGCCTCAAGGAGGTGCTCTACGACACGCCATATCTCAACGACGAAAAGCTGCCACAGACCACCGAGCTTAAACTGGTCGGAACGCAGCGGGTGACAGCTTCCATCACCCTCCAGACCCAGGCTGACATCGAGGCGGTGTTCCAGATGACGCCCTACTACTACCGCACGCGCCCCGCCGACAAAGAGCGCCTGGCAAACCTCGATACCCTTCAGACCGATATCGACTTTATCATCGCCGAGTACCGCCACTAACCTACCAAAAAGGGACAGGTTTATTTTGGCAGGTTTTATCTGGGCAAACGTAAAGGGCCGACCGCGGAGATGCGCGATCGGCCCTTTTTAGTTGCTTGGCTGCAGGGAGCTGTGGGGGCAGGTGCCTACAGACGATCCTTGTTCTCGGCCTTAACGTCGTGTGCCTGCTGAACAAAGAACAGGTCGTAGACCACGATGACAAAGGCTCCAATATTGACGGCGCTGCCGCCGAGCGCGGGAAGGGTGAGCACAGCCTGCGCAATCGTGGCGATTGCGGCAACGATGCCGAGCTTAAACGCGCCATCCACCTGCGAAGGCTTGTTGGCGCCCTTGATGCCCGCAACACCTGCGGCAAGGTCGATAACGCCCTTGGCGACAAGCACGACCGCGGCGAGCATGGCGTTCGATCCGTAGACGGATTCAAATTTGCCGGTTGCGATGCCGGTGATACCGATGACGAGGCTGGCGATGCCCAAAACAAAATAGATGAGGGCAAGGATTTTGAGTGTCTTGCGCGCGGCGCTCATAGGTAGTCCTTTCGATTCGGGCGCTGCCAGTCTGGCGCGTCCCATATGCTGCACATATCGTGAAGCACATTGTAGTTCAACGTGACGGCGTGTGTGTTAGAAAGCGCTTCTCGCCTGTGCAGGGCAATCTTTCAAAAAGGAAAGCCAGCTGTAAGTCAAATCGATGGCAGCTCATGTGCGGCGCTGTGATGATGAGGCCGTGATAAGAAGTGAGTCTAAGGAGGAGCCATGATGTACGGACCAGAGCAAGTGCGTGAACCGCGGTCGTTGGGAAGGCGCATGGGTGATTCTGTGATCGCTGCCGTGTGCACGGGATTGATGGCGGTGCTTTGCATTGGGATGCTGTGGACCATGTCGCATGTGGGACAATAACGGACGGTTGGGTGCCGACATGAATGGCGCCCATGTATTCGTTTTGCTTGGTAAGGAGTGTCCATGGGCGTCGTCGATCCCTTTTCTGTTGCTCGGGCCGTGGGGCTTGAGCTGACCGGGAAGCCCGAGGGCCTCACGCTCACCGACGGCGCGATGGAGCTGCGTGCCGATTTTAGCCGCATGCTTCCACGGCTCAAGCAGGGTCGTTTGCAGCAAGAGCTGCTGGTGAAGGCTGCGCGCACAAAAGGCATCGAGCAGCCATGGGCGATTGACGCCACGGCAGGCTTTGGCGAGGATTCGCTGCTGCTGGCGGCCGCGGGCTTTACCGTCGATCTATATGAACTAGACTGCGTGATCGCGGCGCTCCTCAAGGATGCCTTGGATCGCGCGGCAGATGATCCGGTGCTTGCGGCTGCCGTGGCGCGCATGCGCTTACATGCGGGCGAGGACAGCATTGCCGGCCTTCGCCATACGGCCGAGCTGATCAAGCAAGGTGAGCTCGCGGCTCCCGACGTGGTGTATCTGGACCCCATGTTTCCCGAGCGCACCAAGAGCGCGGCGGTGAAAAAGAAGTTTCAGCTCTTGCACCATCTGGAGCAGCCGTGCGCCGACGAGGAGACGCTGGTCGAAGCTGCGCTTGCGGTGCACCCGCGCAAGGTCGTTATCAAGCGACCGGTGAAGGGGCCGCTGCTTGCCGGCGTTAAGCCGAGCTATCAGCTTGCGGGCAAGGCCGTTCGTTACGATGTTTTGGTGCCGCCGCGCCCGTAGCTTGTGCACGATGGCTGGCGCTTCGCCAGCGCCGTGCCGATGCGGGGTCTATTTCCAAGGGTGCGACGTCAGGTGCCAGCCGCCGCAGTATTCGCATTTGTAGCAGGCCAAACCACGCCGTCCGCGGTTTTCGCAGTCGGCCATAACGGCCTCGGCTTCGGCGCGTGTGTCGTAACGGTTTTTGCGCTCGCACGATTTATAGCGCCAAGCCTCGTCGCGCTCGGCGTCCAGGGCGTCGCGGCGCTCGTCCTCGCGTGCAAACAGGTCGCTCATATCGCCGCCGGTGGCAGCGCCCAAAAACTCGCTTTTGGCTTTTGACCAGGCGGCTCGCTTTTTGCTCCCCATCTGCTTCGCGCTCCTCTCCAAACGTTGGTATCATTGCTCAATCAAAGTGATACCAATAAACGTGAGGTCGCCGCGTGATGATCAGAAAAACCCTCGATACCGACATTCCCGCCGTCATGGCTATCTATGACGCGGCCCGCGCCTTTATGCGCGCGCATGGCAACGCCACGCAGTGGCCCGAGGGCACGCCTTCGGCCGAGCAGCTGGCTGCCGATATTGCCGCTGGTGGCAGTTACGTGTGCGAAGTCGACGGCCGCGTGGTGGCGACGTTTGCCTTTTTACCGGGTCCGGACGAGTGCTATGACGTGATTGAGGACGGTCAATGGCGCAGCGACACTCCGTATGCCGTGCTGCATCGCGTGGCATCCGACGGCACCGTGCACGGTATCGCGGCGGCGATGTTTGCCTTTGCCAAGGAGCGCGCCGACCATCTGCGTATCGATACGCACGCGGACAACCTGCCCATGCAGGGCGCGAGCATGAAGGCGGGGTTCGAGCGCGCCGGCGTCGTGTATGTGTCGGACGGCACGCCGCGCGTCGCGTTCGATTGGCTGCGCGAGGCATAAGAGCGGGGACGCGTATCAACAATCCATGTACATGAAAATGGCCCCGGGTGGGGCCATTTTTGGTCGCTGCGCTGTTAGGGGAGGTGCCGGCTTTCGCAAGGCGCGAACCTACGAAAATCGCCGCGCGGCAACGCAGGGCGATGAGCTCGGTCGGGGGATAGGGCCCGCTTCGCCCGCCGGCTCGTAAATTGTATCATCCAGTGTGGAACGAGAATGCCTGTCGCCGTGCGCGACGGGCTTGCAATAAGAGGAGAGCCATGTCGAAGCAAGCGGTCGTTGGAATCTTGGCGCATGTCGATGCCGGCAAGACTACGCTGGCCGAGGCCATGCTGTTCAACGCAGGTCGCATTCGCAAGCGCGGCCGTGTGGACGACGGCGACTCGCACCTGGATACCAACGCTATCGAACGCGAGCGCGGCATCACGATTTTCTCGTCGCAGGCCGTGCTCGACCACGGAGATGCCAACGTCATGCTCGTGGATGCACCGGGGCATGTCGATTTTTCTGCCGAGGCGGAGCGCACGTTGCGCGCGCTCGACTACGCGATTTTGGTTGTGGGCGCCAACGATGGCGTGCAGGGACACACCGAAACCCTGTGGCGCCTGCTTGCGCGCTATGACATCCCGACGTTCGTCTTTATCAACAAAATTGATTTGGAGCATCCCGGCCGCGATGTTTTACTGGCACAACTTGGGCAGCGCCTTTCCGAGGGCTGCCTAGATGCCAGCGAACTACTGGCGGGTGGTGCCGTTCAGGAGGACGCTGCTGCGTTGGACGAGGCGGCGCTCGATGAGTTTCTTGAGACGGGCGAGCTTTCTGTTGCAACGCTGTCGCGCATGGTTGCCGAGCGCAAGCTCTTTCCCTGCTTTGCCGGCTCGGCGCTCAAGGACCAAGGCGTTGACGAGCTGCTGGATGGCATATGCGCGCTGATGCGTGAACAGGCGTGGCTCCCGGAGTTTGCTGCGCGCGTCTATCGTGTCAGCCGCGGGGATCGTGGCGAGCGCTTGGCTTGGGTTAAAGTGACCGGCGGCACGCTGCATGCCAAACAGATGATTGACGGACGTTCCGGTGCCGAGGCATGGGAGCAGAAGGTCGATCAGGTACGCATCTATAACGGCGAGAAGTATGAGCTTGCCCAGGAAGTTGCCGCTGGCGGCATCTGCGCCGTGACGGGCCTCGCACACGTTCGCCCGGGTGATGCCCTGGGCGCGGAGCCCGCGGGCGATGCACCTGTCATTGCGCCGGTCCTCACCTATACGGTGCTACCGGGCGAACACGATGTCCATGCGGTGTTTAAAGCGCTGACCGAGTTGGCGGACGAAGACCCCATGCTCGGCGTAAGCTGGAATACGCATCTTGAGCAGATTCACTTGCAGTTGATGGGAGCCGTGCAGCTCGAGGTCGTGCAGCGGGTGTTGGCCGATCGCTTTGGCCTTACGATTGAGTTTGAGTCCGGCGGCATTCTCTATAAGGAGACGATCTCGCAGCCGGTCGAGGGTGTGGGCCACTTTGAGCCACTGCGCCATTACGCCGAGGTGCACCTGCGCCTTGAGCCGCTGCCGGCGGGCTCAGGCGTGCAATTTGGTACCGCTACCTCGACTGACGAGCTCGATCTGAACTGGCAGCGCCTGGCGCTCACCAACGCCATGGAGCGCGATCACCTGGGCGTGTTGACCGGCTCGCCCATCACCGATGTGCGCATCACGCTTACGGGTGGCCGTGCACATGCCAAACACACCGAGGGCGGTGATTTTCGTCAGGCCACGTACCGCGCGATTCGTCAGGGTTTGATGCGGGCACGCGAGGCGGGTGCGGCGGTGCTGTTGGAGCCGTGGTACCACTTTGAGCTCGAGGTGCCGGGAGATTGCGTGGGCAGGGCGCTTTCGGATGTCACGCGCATGGGCGCCGAGTACGAGCCGCCGGCGATGGCGGCCGACCGGGCGAAGCTTGTGGGTCGCGTGCCGGTATCCGAGGTACAGGATTACGCGCTGGAGGTGGCTGCCTACACGAGCGGGCGCGGTCATCTGTACCTGGAGTTCGCCGGTTATGCGGCTTGCCATGATGCCGAGCGCGTAATCGAGACGGCCGCCTATGAGCCCGAGGCCGATCTGCCCAACACGCCCGACTCGGTCTTTTGCTCTCATGGCGCCGGCTACACGGTCAAATGGTATGACGTGCCCGCCGCAGCGCACGTAAAGATCGATCCCGCCACCTTCCGTCCCTGGCGAGCAGCAGACGCCGAGTTTTTCGGCCACATGTGACAAAGGGACAGCCCCTTTGTCACATGCTATTGGTATAACTCAGTATAAGTTGGTATAACTGTTACCAGGGTTTGCCAATCCGAGGAGGCCGATATGAATCCAAACCCCTTTAAGCCCACAGCTGGTAAGCGGCCTCCGATACTCATCGGTCGCGAGTCGGTCATCGAAGATTTTGAGGAAGGGCTCGACAACGGCGCCGGAGCGCCGGGCAGGCTCATGCTCATTACGGGAAACCGCGGCTGTGGCAAAACGGTTCTCCTGCGGGAGCTGCAACGTCTAGCCAGCGAGCGCGGATGGGCGGTTGTCTCCGATTCCGCTTCGCTTGGTTTGTGCGACCGCTTGGCCGACGCGCTTCGCTCGAATAAACCCGTTGTGACGTCAATGGAGTTTGGGCCGTCGTTTGGCCGGATGTCGGTCGAGGCGGCGCGGGCAAAAGGCGAGACATTGCGAGGGCTGGTCAACGAGCGTCTCAAGAAGCTCGGTCCGGGCAAGGGCGTCTTGTTTGCGATTGACGAGGCACAATCGGTGTCTATCGAGGAACTGGCGGCTCTTGCCGTCCTCTATCAGCAGGTGCTCGGAGACCAGGATGCCACGGGCTTGCCCGATAGCGACCAGCGCGGTCTTGCGCTGGCGTTCGCCGGCTTGCCCAGTATGGTTGACGATCTGCTCGAAGAGCCGAGCGTGACGTTTTTGCGGCGTGCCCAGCAGCGTACGTTGGGGGCAATATCTTTGCCCAAAGTGCGCGATTCGTATATCCAGACGGTCAAAGACGCTGGTCTTTACGTTGACGCGGAGACGGCGGACCTTGCGGCGCGCAAGAGCATGGGGCATCCCTATATGGTTCAGCTGGTGGGCTATTACATGTGGCGGTCTGCTGTCCGGCGTGGCTCGCAAGTCATCGAAAGGCGCGATGTCGAGAATGGCCATGCGGATGCCGTCTCCGAGTTCTACGAAGCGGTTGACGCACCTCTGTATTACGGTCTGCGCAGCCCTCAGCGCCTCTTTATCGAGGCTATGGCGGTTGACGAGGACAAGCCGACGCGCACGGCGGATATCATTGAGCGCTGCGACCGTACCCAGAGCTGGGCGAGTAAATATCGCGCAAGCCTGATTCGCGAGCGCGTCATCGAGGCCGCCGGATACGGCCTTGTGCGGTTTACCGTGCCCATGCTGGGCGAGTATATCCGCGACCGCGTTTTATGGCATGAGTAGGGTGATAAAGGTGACGGAACAGAAGATGAGCCCGCAGGCTATCGAGGTGCGCGGTGCACGTGTCCACAATCTCAAGGACATCGATATCGATATTCCGCTGGGGAGGCTCGTGGGCATTGCCGGCGTGTCGGGCTCGGGCAAGAGCTCGCTGGCGCTGGGAGTTCTTTATGCCGAGGGCTCGCGCCGTTACCTGGAGGCGCTCAGCACCTATACTCGACGTCGCCTGACGCAGGCCGAGCACGCCCAGGTGGACGAGGTATTGCACGTACCGGCGGCACTCGCGTTGCATCAGCGTCCCAGTGTGCCAGGCGTGCGCTCGACCTTTGGTACCATGACCGAGCTCAACAACAGTCTGCGTTTGCTCTTTAGCCGCTGTGCCCATCACGTGTGCCCACATTGCGGGGCGCGTGTGGAGCCGAGCCTTAACGTGGCTGCGGGCCTGTCGCTCACGTGCCCCGCATGCGGCCGCGAGTTCTACGCGCCGAGTGCCGAGGACCTTGCCTTTAACAGCGGCGGTGCGTGCCCTACCTGCGGCGGCACCGGTGTCATGCGCGAGGTGGACGAAGCGAGCCTGGTGCCCGACGAGTCAAAGACCATCAACGAAGGCGCGGTGCTTCCCTGGGGTACGCTCATGTGGGATCTGATGAAGCAGGTAGCCGGCGAGATGGGCGTGCGCACCGACGTGCCGTTTAACCAGCTCACGCCTCAAGAGCGCGACATCGTGTTCCACGGTCCGGCGGTTAAAAAGCACATTCTCTACGTTCCCAAAAACGGCGAGGGCGCCACGCCGCTCGATTTTACCTATTACAACGCTGTCTATACCGTCGAGAATGCGCTCGCCAAGGTTAAGGACGACAAGGGCCTCAAGCGCGTGGCGCGCTTTTTGCGCGAGGGGCCATGCCGTGACTGTGGCGGCACGCGTCTCTCCGAGGCCGCACGCCATCCCCAGGTGCGCGGTATCAATCTGGCGCAGGCCGCGGCTATGACGCTGGGTGAGGCGATTGAGTGGGTGCGCGGGGTGCCCGCATCCTTGCCGGCTGAGATGCAGCCCATGGCGACGGATATCTGCGATTCGTTTTTGAGCACGGCCCGTCGACTGGTCGATCTGGGCCTCGATTACCTTTCACTCGACCGCGCCGGTGCCACGCTCTCCACGGGCGAGCGTCAGCGCGTGCAGCTCGCCCGCGTGGTGCGTAACCGATCGACGGGCGTGCTGTATGTGCTGGACGAGCCCTCGATTGGCTTGCATCCTGCCAATGTCGACGGCCTGGTAGGCGTGATGCGCGATCTGGTGGATGACGGCAACACCGTGGTTGTCGTTGACCACGATACACGCGTGCTGGCGGAAGCCGACTATCTGGTCGAGATGGGCCCCGTTGCGGGAGCAGGCGGCGGCCATGTAATCGCCGCCGGTACGGTAGACGAGGTCGAACAATCGCAGGGCAGCCGCATCGCGCCGTTCTTGCGCTCGGACCCCAAGCGTCTGCGCCCGCAGGTGACTGACGACGAACTGTTCGACCAAGGTCATATCCGGATGGCGACCGATGCCATCCATACCGTTAAACCGCTCGAAGTCGATATCCCACGCGGTCGCCTTGTCACGGTGACGGGTGTTTCGGGCTCGGGCAAAACGACGCTGGTGCTCGAGACGCTCATCCCGGCACTCAAGGCGCAGGCAGCTGGCGAGCGCCTGCCCAGGCACGTGCGTTGGGTCGATGCCGAGGGCATCGCGCGCGCCAACCTGATTGACGCCACGCCCATCGGCGCCAACGTACGCTCGACGGTAGCGACCTATGCCGACATCCATGATGAGCTGCGCCGCGCCTTCGCCCGTACGCCCGAGGCCAAGGCGGCAGGATATAAAGCGGGTGCCTTTAGCTACAACACTGGCGCTTTGCGCTGCCCTACGTGCGATGGCACGGGCTCGATATCGCTCGACGTGCAGTTTTTGCCCGATGTCGAGATCGTCTGCCCTGCATGCCACGGCTCGCGTTATGCAGACGCGGCCTCGCATATTCATCGCGAGGGCAAGGACGGCAGCCTGCTTACGTTGCCGCAGCTCATGGATATGAGCGTGGATGAGGCCCTCGACGCGACCGTCGGACTCAAGAAGGTTCAGGTGCGTTTACAGACCTTGCACGACCTGGGCTTGGGTTATCTCACGCTTGGTGAGCCCACGCCGGCGCTTTCGGGCGGCGAGGCGCAGCGCCTTAAGCTTGCGAGCGAGATGGGCCGCGTGCAGGACGATGCCGTATTCGTATTCGACGAGCCCACGATTGGCCTGCATCCGCTCGATGTTCAGGTGTTGCTGAGTGTGTTTGATGGCCTTGTTGCCAAGGGCGCCACGGTTATCGTGATCGAGCACGACCTCGACCTTATCCGTAACGCCGATTACGTGATCGACATGGGCCCGGGTGGCGGCGACGCGGGCGGGCAAATCGTCTGCACCGGTACGCCGGGCGACATCGCTGCCTGCTCCGCAAGCATCACTGGCCATTACCTCTAGCAGAATGTGACAAAGGGACAGTCCCTTTGTCACATCCGATGCCTATTTCACGCATTGAGCGGCGAGATAGTCGCGGAAGAACGGTAATTCAAAAGCGACGATTCCGCGCCCGCGTTCTCCAATGATGCCGGCGTCTATCATGCGGCGTCGGTAGCGGGAGACCTGTTGCGGCGAACGCTTAAGGCGCTCGACAAGGTCAGCGGTGGTGGACTCTTCCTCGTCATCGAGCATGGCGATGAGAAATCGCTTGTCCTCCGCAGTGAGTTCCCGATAGGTCGCTGCGAGGATTCTGTCGTCCATTTCATCGCGTGCGATTTTGATTCCCCGGTCAAAGTCGCGAGATGATATTTCCCTCGAGTTGCTCGTGAGATCCCAGGCGCGGTAACCCACAAGCTGCAAAAGGAAAGGAAAGCCCGAAATCGAGCGAACGGCCTTATCGATTCCCTCGGCATCCGCCAGACGGTCGTTTTCCTGGATCGTTCGGATCAAGGCCTCGCGCACGTCGTAGTCGGCGATACGCCCCAGATGATATTGTTGGGCGCGGCGAAGGAACGAGACCGTCTTGTGGTTCAGCAACGTCGAGACGTTGTTGGGAAGTCCCGCCATGAGCAGGGCGACGCGTTTCCCATCGGTCACAAAGTGCTGATACGTGGCCGCGAGCTGGATCATCTCGTCGAGCGTCGGATCGACCTCGTCAACCGTGACGAGCAGCCCGGTGCCCGCCTCGTTGAGCTGGTCGATGATGTCGCTCATGCGATAACGCCAGGTTGAGGCATCGTGAATGCGATTGACCTCGATACTGCCGAGCGGCGCAATTCCGAGACCGGTGACTTCGAAGTTGTTAGATGGGTCGATGAGATGGCCAGCAGCACGTTTCGCCCCGAACTCGATTTCCTCAAGCATTCCCGAGAGCGCGGTCGTCTTTACTGCTATCCAGCCGTGGGATTCCGCCCTTGTCGCGAGCGACGACATGAGAGCGGTTTTACCGGTTCCACGCGCGCCTGAGAAGATCGAGGTCAATTCCGGGCGTCTACGCTGGCTCAAGAAGGCACGGTCCAAATCCCGAATAATCTGTTGTCTGCCGGCGAGATGGGCAGGAACCTCACCAAAACTGGGGGTAAACGGGTTCTCGAGATATTCCACAAGGCTCTCCTTTCACATCGCCGTTTAACTCCATTTTATTCTAGTTAATTCTGATTAAAAGCGACGGCTCGTTATTTGGTGCATCAATTAGGTGTGTGTCATCGACATGGTGCTTGAATGTGACAAAGGGACAATTCCATTGTCACATTCCCGGAAAGCCTGTTTGGCGCAGGGCTTCGTAGAGGACGATGGCGGCGCTGTTGGAGAGGTTGAGGGCGCTGATGCGGTAGTCGTCCGGATTGACGAAGTTGCCGCAGATATCCTGTTGAAGGATGGCCTTGTGGCTGTCCTCGGTATGTCCGAGCGATTCCTCGTGGGCTTCCCAGGCCTCGGCGTTGTCAAGCGAATCGCAATCGCGCAGCATCGGGATGCGCTCGCAGCGCTCGGGCGCCGCGGCAAGCAGTGGCTCGGGAATGCCCGAGCTCTCGCTGCCAAAGACCAAGTAGTCGCCATCGCGGTAGGCACTCTGCGCATAGGTGCGGCGCGCCTTTTTGGTCAGCAGATGCAGGCGTTCGTCGGCAGGGGAGAGGTCGTTGCGCGCAAGGAAATCCTCCCAGCCGGCATAGGTCGTCACGTCCAGGTTTTGCCAATAGCCCAGACCGGCGCGACGTACCGTCTTGTCATCGAGCGAAAAGCCCAGCGGCTCCACCAGATGCAGGCGGGCGCCGGTGACCACGCAGGTACGGCCGATATTGCCCGTATTGGCCGGAATCTCGGGTGCATACAGCACGATATTGAACATGAATCTCCTTGGCTCAGAACGAAAAACCACCACGAAGGGCACCTTCGTGGTGGTTTGGCGGTTACGTAGGCGGAAAAATGCCCGCTTGGATAAACCTAGGCGCGGTGCCAGTCAGTCAGACAGGCATCGAGGGAGGCGATGAGCGCATCCTTGTCCATGTGACGGCCGATGATGCACAGGCTCGTCATGCGGTCGCCCGTCTCGTCGTCCCAAATCTGCATGATCTCGGGGTTCTCGTCGATGATCTTCTGCTTTTCACCCTCGGGTGCCGAGTCGACAAACAGGCCGTTCTCCATCAGGCGCATCTGGTGGCCGGCCTGCTCAAACATGTAGCACATGTCCGGATCGCCGGTCTGCCACAGCGGACCCTTGACGCGGATGACCTCGTCGGGCCACTCTTGCTCAACAAAATCGGTGAACTTCTGCAGGTCAAACGGCTTGCGGCGCGAGTACACAAAGGTCTCGATGTCGTACTCGAGCACCTCGGGGTCGTCGTGCTCCTCGGGATGCTCCATGGCCTCGATCCAAGCGGCGGAGTTGTAGGCGCGCATAAAGTCGAAGCGGTCGGTGTCGAGCAGCTCCTCCATGGGGACCTCGCCGTTTTGGGCTTCGACGATCACGGCGTCCTTCTGCAGGCTGCGCACGATGGCCTTGAGCTCGGCGATCTGCTCGGGCGTCACGGTATCGGTCTTGTTGAGGATCAGCGTGGAGCAGAATTCAATCTGCTGGATGAGCAGACTCTCGATGTCGTCCTCGTCGATATCCTCGGCCAGCAGGTCGCGGCCGCCGTTGAACTCGTCGTACATGCGGGCGCAGTCGACTACGGCCACGATGTTGTCGAGCGCGAGCTTGGGCTCGCCGCCCACCTTGGCCTCGTCGCAGAAGCTCGAGATGGTGTAGGCGATGGGGATGGGCTCGCAAATGCCCGATGCCTCGATGATGATGTAGTCGAAGTTGCCCGAATCTGCGATGCCCTGCAGCTGGTTGGCCAGGTCATCCGAAAGCGTGCAGCAGATGCAGCCGTTGGTGAGCGGGATGAGGTCATCGGTCTCGGAAAGGCCGCCGTCGGCGATGAGACTGGCGTCCACATTGATCTCGCCGATATCGTTGACGATCACGGCGGCGCGGATGCCGCCGTCGTTAGCGAGGATGTGGTTGAGCAGCGTGGTCTTGCCGGCACCGAGGTATCCGGTAAGCATGATGATCTTCACGGGTTTGTTGGGCATGTGCCCTCCTTTGTTAGACATGGCTTACAGTTGAATCTTATGCCAAACGCCTGCTCTTATACCCATGCGCCGGCAAATAACACAGGCTACTCCCAGGCTCCCCATACATCGGGGCAATAACCGACGGTGGCCTTTTTGCCGTTGCGCACGATGGGCTCGGCTAGAACCTGCTGGTTTTCGAGCAACTTGTCGAAGCGCTGACTAGGGGTGAGGTGCTGGATGAGCGCGAGCGTCTCCTCGTCCTTGGCTTTGGGGTTGAGCAGCTTGTCGATGCCGCCGACCGCCTGCATCACGCTCGTGAGCTCGCCCTTGCTCATCTCCTTTTCCTTAAGGTCAATAAACTGCACCTTAATGCGACGCTCTTTGAAGAAGCGCTGTGCTTTCTTGGTATCGAAGGACTTTTTGGTGCCAAAAATCTGGATATTCATGTTCCGCCGTTCTACCTGATAAAGTTGGTGCGCTCGCGATCGGCTTTGGGGGCTTCGATGCCGGCGGCCTGTCCTGCTTCAATACAATGCAGGAGCCAGGCCATGTTTTTGCCGATGTTTCGCATGGTGGCAAGGCCTTCGGCGTCCTGGGCGGCCTCGCCCGGCATGGCGCCAAAGACGTTGTTCCAGTAGGTGGATGCCACCACGGGCATCTGGTTGATGGTGAAGTACTTGTTGAGCACATCGAAGGTGGTCGACGTGCCACCGCGACGGGCAACGGCGACAGCGGCGCCCGGCTTGTGCGCAAAGGCCTTGCTGCCGGCATAGAATGCACGGTCGAGGGCAGAGAGGATACGTCCGCTGGGGTGCGCGTAGTAGACGGGCGAACCAAAGACAAAGCCGTCTGCCTGCTCGGCAGCGGCAATCAGCTCGTTGACCATATCGTCGTCAAAGGTGCAACGGCAATCGAGCTTGCCGCACTGGCCGCAACCGATGCAGTCGCGAATGGGCTTGGCGCCCAGCTGAAACATCTCGGTATCGATACCCTCGGCGTTGAGCTGCTCGGCGACCTCGGCGAGTGCGCGGGCGGTGTTGCCGTTTGCCTTGGGGCTGCCATTGACCAAAAGAACCTTCATCACTAACTCCCTCTGCTATCGGTGACTTCTGCAGAGGATTATCGCACGAGCGGGCAGATGGCGTGGGGCGCGATGCGAAACGGGCTGTGTTTCGCATCGCGCCCCATAACGCTAGTCCAGCTTGGTGCCCGGTACCTGTGGCGCCTCTCTAATCAGCGCATTAAGTTCGTTCAAAATGGAAACGGGCTGTCGGTCGACGGCATCCAGATGAAGCGTCGCCACGCGAAGGGGCGGCTGATATTCAAATGAGCCAAGGAGCACGGGCGATCCCAAGAACCGTTCGATTTCGTCTGCAACCGCGTCGGTCTCTTCGGGATCAAGCTCGTCAAAGAGCGCCACGAACATCGGTCCGGTCGAGCGGAACAGACGACCCTTGCCGCGCGAACAATCCATGAGGCAGGCGGCGCTTTCTGCCAAAACGCGGTCGCCTGCATCAAAGCCAAAGCGGGCATTGACCTGTGCGATTTCGTCGATTTTAATGGCGATTAAGCCCGCGTTTCGTGCCACGCGACGCATCTCGCCAATGGCGTTGACCAGGGCGTGGATATCGCCCAGACCGGTCACGGAATCGGTCGTATCTGCCAAGCTTCGGTTGGTGACAATGCCCACATACATGTTGGGCTCGGTATCGGTGCCGTCCAGGCGGTAACCTGTGCAGTCGCAAAGCGCGTATTTTCCGGCGGTATTCATGACGCGATACTGCATGCAGTGGAAGTGCCACGTGCCGTTTACCACCATATCGAGCTCGGCACGTACGTTGTCGCGGTCCTCGGGGTGAACACGGGCAAGCCATATATCGAGCGAGTTGTAGGGATGCTGGGAGGGTAGGTCAAAATCGCGCACGGCATTAACCGACCATTGCGATTCGCCGGTGTCGAGGTTAATGATGAACGGATAGCGTGTCTCGGAGCTCATGGAGATCGCTTGGAACACTCGGTCGTTGCAGGGGGGTTGTTCGGTGATCGGGCGTTGCAGCGCATCGCCTTCTTCCGGTTGTTGCACACGGTACATGAGCTTGTAGCGATACATTTTGCGGTCGGCGTCCTTTGTCATCTGGCGACGCGTATCGCCTGCAAGTGGGTCGACGCGCGAGCAGCCAAAGCTAAAGCTGGCGATCATGGGCGCCTTGTCGCCTGATGTTGCCTCGATAAGATTGGCACGCGTCCGCTCCAGGCGCTGCTCGAGCTCGGCTTCGTCTGTCGTGGGGGATATAAGTACAAATTCGTCTCCACCGATACGGAACAGCAACTCATCGTGCTCCATTGTCTCGGTGAGTGCGCGGCAGATGCTCAGAATGTAGCGATTGCCCTCGGTGTGGCCAAACTTATCGTTGCAATGCTTAAGGCGGTCGATATCGATATAGGCGCAGGTGAAGGGGGTGCCTTTGCGCCAGAGCTGATCGACATGGCGGTCGAGTCCGCCACGGTTGCCAAGATTGGTGAGCGAGTCGATATAGGCGCCGTGCTCAAGCAGCTCGCGTTCTTGTTGCAGGATGGCGAGCGTTTTCTGCAGTTGCTCACCGATGGCACGCAACTCCGGGGGCAGCGCGGCAACATCGAGCTCGGTGGTTGAGGCCCCGTTCGCAAGTCGTTGAAGATGAGCGATGATTGATTGCTCGCCCAGGCGATACGACTCGTTCATGATGGATGACCTCCTTGGATGGAACAATGGTTTGTATCTTACTCCCAATTCGGTTTAGATTGGGGTATTAGTTAGCTCATGGGAACAAACGCTCCCTCGACGGTGGCGTTTGCGCACGAGCGTATCAGTTGCGGCCGCCGCCATCGAGCAGCGCTTCAAAATCCTCCGCCTGCATGGGGCGGTAGTAGAGGAATCCCTGGGCGTAGCGGGCACCCATTTGGCGCAGCATGCTTGCCTGCTCATCGGTCTCGACGCCTTCGATTACAACGGGCAGATGGAGCGATTGTGCCATCTCGAGCATTGATGAAATGATTTGCGTACTGCGGCCTTGATCGCCGTCATCGGGCACAAACGTGCGGTCGAGCTTGATGACGTCGACGTTGACGTTCTTGAGCATCGCGAGCGTGGACTGGCCGGTGCCAAAATCGTCCATGTAGGTCGAGAAGCCGCGAGTGTGCAGGTCGGCCGTCAGCCTATCCACAGCCTCGGACTCTCCCGTATAAGCGGTCTCGGTGATCTCGATGTGCATGAGCTCGGGCGGCAGGTTGTATTGGGCGGCGAGTGCCCCCATATGTTCGGCGACGTCGCAGGCAAGGATATCCACGCGCGACACATTGAGCGAGATCGGAACCACGCGCAGCCCTCGATCGATGCGCTCGCGCAGCCACGAGGCAACGCCCTGCCAAACGTATTTGTCGAGCGTCACCACAAAACCGCTTTCCTCGAGAGCGGGGATAAAGGTGGCAGGTGAAATGAGGGAGCCGTCCTTGTCAATCCAGCGCGTGAGTGCCTCGGCGCCAATGATCTCGCCGGTCTCCATGTCGACCTGGGGCTGCAAGTAGTAGGTAATGCGGCCGTTTGAGAGCGCATACTGGAATTCGGTCAGCGTGCGGTGGAACGCGATTTCGTGCTCGTATTCCTCGGGGCGGAAAATGGCAATGCGCTCCTTAAAGTCGTTTTTTGCGCGCCGATTGGTAAACATTGCCTTGGCCTGCGCATCGATGGTGATTTCTTCGTTGGAGTCGATGGGGCAAACGCCCATGGACGGCCAGAAGCCCACGCCGTCATCGTGCTTGGCCACGGCTTCGCGAACACGGCTATAGATTTGATGGACGGCGACGTGCTCAAAGGGGATGAGTACGCAAAAATCGTCTTGGCCCCAGTACCCTGCGACGCCCATGTCGGCATTCTCGATGTCCTTGAGAACCGTGCCCACATCGGCGAGCATGCGGTCGCCCTCGGCCTGTCCGTGCCATTCGTTGAACAGCCGCATGTGTCCCATATCGACGGTGGCGATACACCAGGCGCCGTTGCGCCTTGTCTCGAGAAATTCGTTGGCGCGGCGCATAAACTCGCTGGGTCGATAGAGACCCGTGAGCGGATCGATGCGTTCGGCGATGGCGCTTTTGCGCTCCACCTCGGGTATGGGGAGGCTGTCGTTGGGAACAAGCCCGCCGGCCGTGCGAATGCGACGGTCGAGTTCGCCTAAAACGGCGGCCGTTTGATTGGTCAGGTGCTCGTAAAAGGCCGGAACGACAAGACAGACGGGGGTAATGGTGTCGTCCGCGATTCGAACGGGAGCGAAAACGGCCTCTTTGAGATGTTGGATCAGTTGCTCGAATGCTTCGTGATCCAAATTGTTGCTAAGCACGACGAACTGGGCGTTGCGTGAGCGGAAGACGCGACTCCTGCCGCGAGTAATCGACAGCATGCGGCCTGCGTATTCGGCGAGCATGTTGTCGACGGCCTCGGCCCCGTAGAGCTCGTTGAGCTTGGCCGTGCCGCGAACGCGCACTGCTATAAGCCCCGTCTCGCAACGGTCGCGACGGCAGGCATCGATAGCGTTGATCAGCGTGCGCTGCGTTCCGAGACCCGTGGCGGCGTCGACGGTCTCGGCAAGCGAGTGGTTGACGAGCTCGCCGACATAGAGCGAGGGGACATTTTCGTCGCCGTCGATACGAAACCCGCGAGCACGGCCGAGGATGTAGTCGCCGGCGGCATTGCGCACGCGGTACTGCATGACGTGACGATGTTTGGAGCCGTCATAGATTTGGTCGATGTCGTTGGTATAGGCCTCAAGGTCATCGGGGTGGACACGCGTTTTCCAATAATCGTGACAGTTGTCTATATGCTCCGAAGGAAGACCAAGATCGCGCAAGGCGCCTTGTGACCAAAGGGTTCGATGTTTGTCCAAGTTCTCGATAAAGAAATAGCGGCCTTCGTTGAGCATCGAAAGGGCGTCGAAAATTCGATCGCTTATTTCGAAGTCGTCGGTGTGGGCTTGTGCGATATTGCGTCGATCAAGGTGCACGGCATGACGTAGCTTGTAGTCGTACATGCGATGGTCGGCATCGTTCGTCAAGCGATTGGGGGCTTCGCCCAGGGCGGGGTCGGCGTGTGCCACTCCGTAGCTAAACGAGTGAGGCATCTCGGCATCGTTGTTTTTGAGCAGGACCGTTCGGCAGCGTTCCAGACGTTCGGCGAGGTCGTCCTCGGTTGCAATCGTAGACAGGATGGCAAACTCGTCGCCTCCCAGACGAAACGCCGCTTCGTCCACCTCCATATACAGCTTGAGATAGAGGCTTACCTGCAAAATATAGCGGTTGCCCTCGTCATGGCCAAAGATGTCGTTGCAGTGCTTAAGGTTATCGATGTCGATAAACGCCATGGTTACGGGCAATTCCTGCTCCCAGAGCTCCTCTAAGGAACGGGTGAAACCGCCGCGGTTGCCAAGACCGGTAAGCTCGTCGGTAAAGGCAGTCCTGATCAGATCGTCCTGACGCTCGAGAAGGTCACGGATGGTCTTTTCGAGCGTCTCGGTGTAATTGCTGGCGATATCCATGCTGTAAGCGGCTTCCTGAGGTCGGGGTGCATTGCGTCGGGCGAGCTCGTTGTACACACGCGTTGCTGCTCAACGCTTTGCGTGTATCCAGGCCCCCGCCTTGCTGCGTCGCTGGTTTAATATGTCGGTCCGTGTTCGCTGCTGATAACTACTGAGTAGTATAAACAACAATAGAGGATTGTATATGGGTGCCCCTGCCGCGGGCGGCTATTATTCGCCAATCGGTAGCGTGACGATGCGATGCTCGATATAAATGCGACTGAGTCGATATATGTTGGCGGGTATACTTGTTCCGCTTTAAAACACGGGAACGGAGATGGTCGCATGGCACAGCCAGACACGACGCGCACGGTGGGGCTTGCGCTCGAGGGAGGCGGCTACCGCGGTATGTATACGGCGGGCGTGCTCGACGTATGGATGGAGCACGGCTTAACCTGCGACCATATGGTGGGTGTCTCGGCGGGCGCGGCGTTTGGCTACAACTTTAAATCGCGCCAGATTGGCCGCGCCATTCGCTACAACAAGGCCTATTGCGCCGACAAGCGCTATGCGAGCGTGACGAGCTGGTTGCGAACCGGCGATATGTTCAATGCCGAGTTTGCCTATCATGAGGTACCCATCGAGCGCGATCCCATCGATCTGGAGGCATATCGCGCCTGCCCCATGCGGTTTACGTGCGTATGTACCGATCTTAAGACGGGGCAGGCCGTCTACCATGACCTGCCCTATGGCGACGAGCGCGATATTGAGTGGATCCGGGCGTCGTCGGCGATTCCCGTGGCGACGCGTCCTGTTGCCATCGAGGGTCGTAAGTACTTGGATGGCGGTGTTGCCGATTCCATTCCCAGCGCTTGGCTGTTTGAGCAAGGCTATGACCGCAACGTGGTGGTGCTGACGCAGCCGGCGGGCTTTGTAAAGCAGCCCAATAGCGTGATGCCTATGCTGCGTCGCGTGTATCGTCACTATCCGGAGTTTGTTGCGGCGCTTGAGCATCGGCACGAGGTCTACAATGCCACGCTCGATGACCTGGCGCGTCGCGAAGCCGCTGGCGAGATCTTTGTGGTGCGGCCGAGCGAATCGGTGAAGGTGCCGTCGCTGTGCCGCGAGCCCGATGAGCTCGAGCGCATCTACCAGATCGGCCGCCGCGATGCGGAGGCGACGTTGCCCGCGCTGGAAGCGTATCTGGCGGGGTAGGGGCCGCGGTCGCGGTCGTCGGCGGAAAGCGCATCCCAGAATTTGCGCTCAAAACGGGATGCAGTTTCCCGGACGGCGGGTTTTGGAAACGGCGTCCCAGAATTTGCGTCTGGAATGGGATGCGGTTTCCCAACGGAGCTTCATGCGGAAAGCGCATCCCAGAATGGACGTCCAAACTGGGATGCGCTTTCCGCTCTTGAAGATATGAGGCTGCGGAGCAGCTGCTCGGCATAGGTCTATGCTTGCTGCCAGGTATCGACGAGCTCCTCGGCTGCGGCGTAGGGGTCGTCGGCGCTGCAGACGGCGCTCACCACAAAGAAGCCGTCGACGCCGGTGGACTTGAGTTGCGGCAGATCGGCCGTCTTGACGCCGCCGCCCACCACAATGGGGACGGGGCTTGCCGCATGGAGGGCGGCCAGGTCCTCAAAGCTCTTGGTGATGATGGAGCCGTCGGCCGCACGTCCGCAGTCGCGCTTGGTCTCGGTCTCGTGGAGCGGGCCTACGCCCAGGTAATCGACCAGGCTCATGTCGGCGGTCTTGACGTACTCGAGCATCTCCTCGCAGCGGGCCGAAAGACCCACGATGGCATCGGGGCCCAAAAGTTTGCGGCAGACCTCGACGGGGATGTCGCTCTGGCCCACGTGCACGCCGTCGACGGCAATACCCTGCTCGCGTGCGGCAAGTACGCAGTCAAGGCGGTCGTCGATCAGCAGCGCGACCTGCCCGGTTTTGCCGGCCTGTGCGATAGCCTGCGCGGCATCGCCCGTCAGCGCGATGATCTCGCGGGCGCTTGCCACCTTGGAGCGCACCTGGATGCAGGTAAAGCCGGCGTCGAGTGCCTGGGCCACCACATCGCCCACGGGTCGCCCGAGGGTGTTTTCGGGGCCGAGTACCAGATAGGCCGAGATATCAAGGTTGTCGCGGATGCTCACTGTGTTTCCTCCTGCTTTTTGATCTGAGCTTCCATGCGCTCGAGTTTGCCGGTCATGGTATCGGTAAAACCGGGGCGAATATCGGCTTTGAGCACGACTTCGGTACGGATACCTTTGCTCGCCAACACAAAGGTTGCGTCGCGCACGACCTGCATGACCTCGTCCCAGTCGCCCTCGATCTCGGTGAACATCGAGGTGGTGCGATTAGGAAGGCCGCTCTCGCGAATGACGCGCACGACCTCGGCGACCTCGGCGGATAGCTCGTCACCGGTGCCGCACGGGGCGATGGCCACGGCGACCAGGGTGTTCATGCCGGCATTGGTTGCGGGCTCGGACATGGCTTATGCCTCCTCGAGCTCGAGTTGGCTGTCGGCAATGTCCCGGGCGGTTGCGCGGTAGAGCTCGTCGATAAAGGCGACCTTAAAGCTTGCCGGGGCATCGGCAACGGCGGCGGCACGCGTGCCGGCAACGTTGTAGACGGCGGTGCCGCAGATGGCCGCCGTAAACGGGTCGGTGGCGCAGGCGTACACGGCCAACACGCCGCCCTGCGAGCAACCGCAGCCGGTGATCTTGGACATGAGCGGGCTGCCGCCGTGGGACTTGGCCACGGTCGTGCCGTCGGTAATCAGGTCGACTTCGCCCGAGACCACTACGGCGCCGCCGGTGTAGCGGGCGAGCGCCGCGGCGGCATCGCGGGCGGCGTCAACCGTATCGGTGGTGTCGACGCCGCGCACGCGGCTCAGATCGGCGGCTTCACCCTCAAGACCCCACAGGCCGGCGAGCGCAATGATCTCGGAGGCGTTGCCGCGCACGATGGTGGGCTTGTACTGCTTGAGTTCGCCTACCAGCTGGGTGCGCAGACTGCCGATGCCCAGGCCCACCGGATCGAGCACCCAGGGCTTGCCGGCGTCGTGTGCCGCCTTGGCCGCGCGGGGAATCGTCTGCTCGTAGATGGGGAAGAGCGTTCCCATGTTCAGATAGATGGCGCTGCCGCCGGCAACGAGTGCCTCGCCCTCGTCGGGCAGATAGACCATGGCGGCCGAACCGCCCACGGCGAGCTGCGCGTTGGCGACAAAGTCAATCGTCACCGTGTTGGTGATGGAGCCCGCCATAGGATTGGTGGCGCGAATCTTCTCCACTGCCTTGACCACGTCTTGCTTAAGCTGTTCCGAATCGATCACCGCACATGCCTCCTTGGCATAGAAAAGGGGCGCTGTGCATAGACAGCGCCCCTAAAAAGGCGGCATGCTCCCTACGCCAGCATTAACTGACAGGTTCAAAGGATTGGGCCCCATGCCCTCTCAGCCTTGTGGTTTGCACCGCCGGCACTCCCGCATCGAATCTGTTGTTCCCTATACTAGCGCACCTGCCAAAAAGGGACAGGTTTATTTTGGCAGGTAACAACTGGGGCTTTGCGTTTTCCCAGATAAAACCTGCCAATATAAACCTGTCTCTTTTTGGCAGGTCGGTACAATAGACGGGATTAAGAATGACCGAGGGGGCTCTATGATTAAACTTGTGCTGACCGATATGGACGATACGCTGATTCCAGCCGGGCATGACGGCGCCAGCGACTACGCCATCGAGGGCATTCATGCCATGCAGGCGGCGGGTCTGCACTTTGGCCCGGTTTCGGGTCGCCAGCCCTCCGCGATGGGCTGGATGTTCCGCAATCGCGCCGAGTGCTTCTCGACCGGCGCGTTCTGCAACGGCCAGGTCATGTTTGTGGACGGCGAGGTGGTAGCCTCGCATGCGACCGACAACGCCGCCCTTATGCGCTTGGCTGACTACTTGGAGCAAGAGACCGACGATACGTATCTGAAGGTCTACGGCCTGGGTGATGACTTTTGGGGCAACGATGCCTATTGTGTGACGAGCGACCCCGAGCGCGTGCGCCGCGCCATGGAGTCGGGCGGCAACGCATGGCTCAAGGGCGAAGAGGCCCCGTGCCGTCCTGTCGTCGATGACGCGTCGGTGTTCAAGGCGAATATCTGGAGCGCTCGTTCGCGTGAGGAGCTCGCGGAGCTACGCGAGCGCGTTGCCGCCGAGGTGCCGGAACTCTCGCTTGTGTTTCCCAACAATCGTGTGCGCCTGTTCGACATTCTTCCAGCAGGTTGGGACAAGGGTTGCGCTGCGCTGGAGCTGGCGCGCACTTTGGACCTGACGTCCGACGAGGTGGCCGTATTTGGCGATTCCGATAACGACCTGCCCATGATCGGTGCCGTCCCCAACTCCGTTGCAGTCGCCAATGCCAACGAGGCTGTCACGGCTGCCGCGCGCTGGCATATCGGCGCTGCGGCAGACGATGCGGTTGCCGGGGCTCTGCATCAGATTGCCGCCTGCGCCGCGACGGGGGAGATGCCGTCGTTTATGCGTCAGATGAGCACGACGGGTTTCGACGTCACGAACGTCTAGGGAGAAAGCCATGAAGCTTCAGCAGCTCAGATATGTCGTCAAAGTTGCCGAATGCGGCAGCATCACCGAGGCCTCGCGCCGGCTCTTTGTGTCGCAGCCTTCGATTACCGCGTCGATCCGCGATCTCGAAAACGAGATGGGTGTGCACATCTTTGAGCGCACCAACAAGGGTGTCATTGTGTCCGAGGAGGGCGAGACCTTCTTGGGCTACGCGCGTCAGGTGCTCGACCAGGCGGATCTGCTCGAAGGCAAGTACAAGGGCGAGTCCGAGCAGGTGCCGCACTTTAGTGTGAGCTGCCAGCATTATTCCTTTGCCGTTAACGCGTTTGTCGATGTGATCCGTGAGTTCGATGCCGCGCGCTACGACTTTACCCTGCGCGAGGAGCAGACTCACGAGATTATCGAGGACGTCGCGCATATGAAAAGCGAACTGGGCATCCTATATCTGTCCGAGCACAACCGCGAGGTCATCGAGCGCATGCTGGTGGCCAACGAGCTCGTGTTCGAAGGGCTCTTCTGCGCCACGCCGCATGTCTTCGTCTGCGCCGACCATCCGCTGGCGGCCCGCTCCAGCGTGACGCTCGAGGACTTGGAAGACTACCCGTTCCTGTCCTACGAGCAGGGCAGTTACAACTCGTTTTACTATTCCGAGGAGCTGACCTCGACGTTTGAGCGTCGCAAGAATATCCGCGTGCGCGACCGTGCGACGCTGTTCAACCTGGCCATGGGCCTCAACGGCTACACCGTGTGCTCGGGCGTGATTAGCCACGAACTCAACGGCCCCGGCATTATCTCGATTCCGCTCGATGTGGATGAGTACATGGAGATCGGCATCATCACGCGCAAAAATACGACGCTCACGCGCTACGGCCAAGCCTATATCGACGCGATCCGTCAGCATATCTAGGCTGCTGTGCTCCGCGCGGGTCAAATTTCTTTACGGCAGTCCAGACTGATATAGGAACTATCTATATCAAACTGTTGTAAACGTATATTTTACGATGGTCATATGAACGCTCATACTCTGTCCCAGTAAAGCAACCAATGCAAAGGGAGATATCTATGAGCACTTCAATTCAACCGAACGCGCCGTTTCGCGCTGATATCGTCGGCAGCTTTCTTCGTCCGCAGGCCGTAAAGGATGCCCGCGCTGCCTATGCGGCAGGCACGCTTGATGCCGAGGGGCTTAAGGCCGTCGAGGATGAGGCTATTCGCGACCTGGTGGACAAGCAAAAGGCCGCTGGCCTGCAGGTGATTACCGATGGCGAGTTTCGTCGCAGTTACTGGCACCTCGACTTTATGTGGGGGCTCAACGGCATTGAACGCCGCACCTCGCGTACGGGCTATATGTTCCACGACGAGGAGACCACGGCTGACACCGCCGTGGTGACCGGCCCCATCAGCGGCGAGAACCACCCCTTCGTCGAGCACTTTAAGTTTGTCAAGGCACTCGAGGGGGAGGGTCAGGTTGCGCGCCAGACCATTCCGGCGCCGATCCAGACGTTCTCGGAGGTTACGCTCGACCGCTGCGATGGCCAGCAGGAGAGCCTGCGCGCTGTCTATAAGACCGATGAGGAACTTGCCGACGCAATTGCAGCCGCTTATCGCACGGTGATCGCCGACCTGTACGCCGCGGGCTGCCGCAACATCCAGTTTGATGACTGCACCTGGGGCATCTACTGCGATACCGATTTTGTTGCCAAAACCGGCATGAGCCCGGTCGACCTGCAAAAGGTAAGCGAGCTGGGCGTGGCGCTCAACAATGCCGCCATCGAGGGCAAGCCCGACGATCTGGTTATCAACACGCATGTATGCCGCGGCAACTACCACTCCACCTACGCTTTTGAGGGCGGCTACGACCCCATCGCGCCGTACCTGTTTGCGCATGAGGACGTTGACGCGTTCTATCTGGAGTTCGACACGCCCCGCGCCGGTGGTTTTGAGCCGCTCAAGTACGTTGCTCCCGGCAAGAAGGTCGTGCTGGGCTTGGTGACCACCAAGGCGGCAGAGCTCGAGAACGAGGATGTTATCGTCGAGCGCATCCGCGAGGCGGCAAAGTACGTGCCGCTCGAGAACCTGTATCTGTCTCCGCAGTGTGGCTTTGCCAGCTGCGAGATTGGCAATAAGCTGACCGAGGACGAGCAGTGGGCAAAGATTGCGCTGGTCAGGCGTATTGCCGAGCGCGTTTGGAAATAGCGCTAGCGTTTGCAGGTGGCGGCGCGTGCGAGGTACTGCATATCGCGTACAATGGTTCGGATCGTATCGTTCGGGCAGGTTATCCGATATGCCTGATCGCCCTTCCATTCGAAAGGACTTCCATGTCCCAATCCTCGACGCCCGCCGTCACCGATGCCATCTACGATGCATCGTCGCTCGGCCGCCCACGCATGTTTGTGTTGGGTTTGCAACACATGTTTGCGATGTTCGGAGCCACGGTGCTCGTGCCCGTGCTCACCGGCCTTTCCGTTTCGGCGACGCTTCTGTTCGCCGGCATCGGCACGCTGCTGTTTCATTTTCTATCGCGCGGTAAGGTGCCCGCGTTCCTGGGCTCCTCGTTTGCCTTTATCGCGGGTTATGCCGCCATTGCGCCCAACGGCGAGGCTGAGCTTTTGCCCTACGCTTGCCTGGGCGTAGCTTGTGCCGGCCTGCTCTATCCGGTGCTTGCGGCCCTGTTCCGCGCCTTTGGCGCCAAGCGTGTCATGCGTTTCTTCCCGCCGGTGGTGACTGGCCCCATCGTCATTTCCATCGGCTTGATCCTGGCAAGCTCTGCCATTGCTAACTGCCAGACCAGCTGGTTTGTTGCTGCTATTGCCGTTGCCGTGATCATCATCTGCAACATTTGGGGCCGCGGCATGGTCAAGATCGTGCCGATTCTGCTGGGCGTTGTGGTGAGCTATGCCGTTGCGGCCGCGCTGGGCGAGGTCGACTTCTCTGGCGTCGCAGCCGCCCCCTGGGTTGGCTTGCCCGTCGTGTGGGACAACACCGTGTTTGCGCTCTTTGGACCGCAGTTCGATAGCAGTCTTGCCACGACGGCCATTATCACCATCATGCCACTGGCCTTTGCGACCATGATTGAGCACATTGGCGATATCTCCGCCATCGGATCGACTTGTGAGCGCAACTACATTGCCGATCCCGGCCTGCACCGTACCCTGCTCGGCGATGGCCTGGCGACCATCTTGGCATCGCTCTTTGGCGCTCCTGCCAATACGACGTATGGCGAGAACACCGGCGTGCTTGCCTTGACGCGTGTGTTCGACCCGCGTGTGATTCGCATTGCCGCCTGCTGCGCCATTGTGCTTTCGTTCTGCCCCAAGTTTGCTGCGGTGATTGCCGCCATGCCGGCATGCGTTATCGGCGGTGTGTCGCTCGTGCTCTACGGCATGATCAGCGCCGTTGGTGTACGTAACCTCATCGAGAACCAGGTTGATTTCCAGAACAACCGCAACGTGCTGGTGGCGGCTCTGGTGCTCGTGCTTTCGCTCGGCATTGCCTACAGTACCGCCGGTGCCATCGTGCTGGAGCTGGGCGGCGTGACGATTTCGCTTTCGGGCCTTGCCGTGGGCTCGCTGGTGGGCATTGTGCTCAACGCCATCCTGCCCGGTAACGACTTTGAGTTCGATACTTCCGAGCTTGAGGAGACTGCTGAATAGCAGCTGCGTTCAGCCAAATTAAAAATGGCGTCCATGCGTATGTACGCGTGGATGCCATTTTTAATGCGTCAGTATCCAGTGGATGCCGCGTGCCATGCGCAGGTCAGTTTGGGTAAAGTGATTGCCGGGGTTGAGCTCCAGCGTTGTTGGAATGTCACGCTCGATAAACAGCTCTTCCATCGCGCGCGTATCGTCGAGTACGTGCCGCATCATGCGGTTGGGCGTCTTGGTTTCCTTTTTGCCGAGTGACAGATAGACGGCGTCGGGCGTAGCTGTCATCGTGCGCTCGCGCGCGTAGTCGATAAAGCCGGGGAACCACAGCGACCCCGATGCACTCGCCGCGCGCTCAAAGACATCTGTTTGCCAAAGTGCCCACAGTGCAAAAAGACCCGCCAACGAGTAGCCGGCAACGCCGCGCCAGGTGGGCGGTTGCGGGAGCGATGATTCGGCCTCTGGGATTATCTGCTTCAACAACTCGTCAAGAAAACCAGCGGCCTGTCCACCAAAGGGCTCGGCATCGCGCACGGTACCGTCGCATACCCAGGGGCTCAGCTCGCGATTCCAGTTGAGGCTGCCAATGCCGACAAGCGTGAAGGGCGGGCAGTTGAGCTCTCGGCAGCGTTCATAAACCTCCGTGCCGTCGCCCATGACCACGGGAAGATAGATGACTGGTGCGCTTTCGGCATGCTGTGCATGAACGGTTATCTGCTTTTGATGCGCTTCCATGACGGGCTTCTCTCGGCGTTGTGATATCGACGGCCCCCATTGTCGCACGCCGGCTCATGCAGGTTGGGCTAGACCAAAGACAATCTCGTGCATACCCTGCGGACGCATATGGAAAACGCCACCGCCGGAGGGGAGCTCGGCGGTGGCGTTGTTAAACGGTGCTGGGACTCGGGGCCTTCGCGGGAGCTGCCATGTGCGCAGAGGCGTCTAAGAGCGCTTGCGGCTCGCCATGGTGCCTGCGGCGATAGCGGCTGTTCCCGCAAGGACGGTTGCCACGATGGCCGCACCCGAGGTGTCGCCGGTTGCCGCGAGCACGCCGGTAGTCTTGGCTTTCGTGATTGAAGCCGCAACGGCCTTGGTCGGCTTTGAGCACTCAGGCTTGGGGTTCTGCTTGGACTCCGCGGGCTTGCTTTCTGCGGGCTTGGTCTCGTCGGGCTTGGGGTCTTCCGGCTTGGCTACCTCGGGAGGTGCGATGACCATGCTCTTGGCGACAGCTTCGTTATAGGGGGAGTCGATCACAGCGTCGCCCGTGCCGATGGCTTGGCCTGCCTCGTAGATGCCGTCACGGAGCTTGCGATAGTCAATGACCTTGCCGCCTTCGGGCGTCTGGATGGCGGCGTTCTCAATCTTGATGGTGCCGATTGTCTTGCCGTCAGCGCTCATGGCACGGGCAAAGATTGCCGCTGTATCTCCTTCGGCCGTTACCTTGCTGCGGATGATCGAGATGACTGCGGGTGTGACGCCCTCGCTGGTCTGGGCGATGATGCCGATGTTCTCGCCTTGGGGCTCGGGGCTCGTCTCACCATCTTGGTTTTCGCTGTAGGGGATGGGGCCGTCGCCGTTCTCGACATAGCGGGCTATGGCCTTGACAACGGAGTCGCTGATGTAGATGTGGCCACCCTCCTCGTTGGGTCGATCGTTTCTGGTGGAGAATGCAGCCGAAACCTCGCCTTCCGCAAACGCGTCCACGGTGGAGCCGTTCTTGACGACGATATCGTCTTGGTAGGTGAAGAGGGCAATGGCGTCACCGTATCTGCCTTTACTTGCGCGGACTGTCACGTTTGCATGATCGAGTGTGATGCCCTTGTGGGCATAGACGCCATATTCAACACCGTTTGCGTTGAGGGAGGCGTTTGTGGCTGCGAGGCTGCCCTTGGCCTCGACGGCGGCGTCTTTCTCGGAGCTCGCCTTGACCTGGCTGCCGTCCGAGATATTGATGTTGCCGCCGCTCCAAATGGCCTCACCATCGGCTGAGCTTGCCTCGACTGTGCCGCCACCCTTGATGGTGAGGTTCTTGTCGGTTCCGATACCCTTGTCCTTGGTAGCCCTGGCGGTGACGGCCCCGCTGTCGTCAATCGTGATATTGCCGTTTGCCCTGATGCCATCCGATACGCCCGTGGCGTTGACGTTGCCCGAACCTTTGATAGCGAGATCGCCCTCGGCGTCGATGGCATCAAACCCAGCGCTCGTGGCGTTGACGGATCCGGCTCCGTCGATGTTGATATTACCCGTGGAGAGGATAGCGTCCTCAGTAGATGTCACGCTGAGCGTGCTGCCCGCGTCGCCTTGGATATTGAGCTCGGCGTTCTCATTCTTGCCATGAGAAGCCTTGATGCCTTCGATCCAGTCGGCAGTGACGATGTTGTTTCCCGAGTAATTCACGTTGAGCTTGCCTGCGGCCTGGATCTCGCCGCCGTTATAGTTGTTGAGCTTCAAGTCGTCGGCGCCGTCCCACGACCAGGTGCCGGTCTCGTCGCCCGCCGCAGTGCCGGCGTTGTATTTGGTTTCGCCGACCTTGACCCATTCCGCCGCGAGCGAGACGCTCGGCATGAGCAGCGAGCTCACCGTGAGCGCGCACACGGCGCCTACGACGATGCGGCGCGTCACGCGGCGCCAGCTGCCGTGCGCGAGTCCTATGCGATGGCGAACGTCGGGTTCGGCAACATGGGTTCCGGCGGTAGTGTCATTGCGTTTGGGGGTCGTGAACAAGGCTGCCATGGTTGCTCCCGTTCTCATAGGGCCTATACGGCTAGGTTCAGCGTATCTGCTGGATGTTGCCGGCGGTAGTGCCGTTTGGAGGGCAAAATGGCCAAAATGGGGGAGAAATAGGCCGCACGCCGGCGCAGGGACCAACGCTAAAAGAAAAGCGCGGGGCCGCATGGCGACTCCGCGCTTTATTGTTCAGCTTTTGCAGCCTTGCCCTTACGCTACGAAGAAGTAGACGGGGAAGGCAAGGGCTGCGATCCACCCGTCCTGTGCGAAAAAGTGTTTACGAGCGTTTGCGACTCGCCAGGGCGCCTGCGGCGATGGCGGCTGTTCCCGCAAGGGCGGCTGCCACGATGGCTGCGTTCGAGGTGTCGCCGGTTGCCGCGAGCTTGCCGACGGTCTTGGCTCCCTTGGCTGCAACTGCAACGGTCTTGGTTGTCTTCGTGCCCTCGGACTTGGAACCCTCGGGCTTGGTCTTGCCGTGCTTTTCCTCGGGCTTGGTCTCCTCGGGAGGCACGATGACCGTGCTCTTGGCGACAGCGGCGTCATAGGGGGAGTCAATCGTGGCATCGCCCGTGCCGATGGTCTGCCCCGCCTCGTAGACGATGCCGTCGCTGAGCTCTTCCTTGTTGCGATAGTCAATGACTTTGCCGCCTGCAGGCGTCTGGATGGTGGCGTCCTTGATTTCGATGGTGCCGATCGCCTTGCCGTCCGCGCTCATGGCAAGGGCGAAGATAGCCGCCGTGTCTCCCTCGGCCGTGACCTTGCTGCGGACGATCGAGATGGTCGCGGGCGTGATGCCCTTCTCGGTCTGCGCGAAGATGCCGATGTTCAGGCCCTCGGACTCAGGGATGATTTCGTCGTTTTGGTCTCCACTGTAGTGGTCGGGGCCGTCGCCGCCGGTCTCGGCATAGCGGGCTATGGCCTTGACAACGGAGTCGCTGATGTAGATATGGCCACCCGCTTCGTTGGAGTAGAAATTACTGGTGGAGATTGCAACCGAGAACCTGCCTTCTGCGAGCGCATCCACAGTCGAGCCGTTCTTGATGACGATGTCGTCCTCATCGGTGAAGAGTGCGCTGGCTTCCCCGCCATCTGAGCTTGCGCGGACCGTCACGGTCGCGCCATCGAGCGTGATGCCCTTGTAGACATAGATGCCATACCCAACGCCACTTGCGTTGAGGGAAGCGTTCGTGACCGTGAGGCTGTTTTTACCGTCGATGGCGGCGTCTTCCTCGGAGCTTGCCTTGACCTGGCTGCCACCCGAGATCTCGATGTTGCCGTCGGCCCAAATCGCATTGTCTTTGATAGAGCTTGCCTCTACCTTGCCGCCGCCCTTTATGATGAGGTTCTCGTTAGCATCGATACCCTGATCCTCGGTGGCCTTGGCGGTGACGGTTCCGCTGTTGTCGATCGTGATGTTGCCGTCGGCCCTGATGCCATCCGAATCGCCCGTGGCGTTAACGTTTCCCGAGCCCTTGATGGTGACATCGCCCCCGGCATCGATGGCATCGTGCTCGGTGCTCGTGGCGTTGACAGTGCCAGCGCCGTCGATGTTGATGTTGCCGACGGAAGTGATGGCGTCACGAGAAGATGTCACGTTGAGCGTGCTGGACGCGTCGCCCTGAATATTAAGCTCGGCGTTCTCGTTCGCGCCATCCTTAACCTTGATGCCGCGGCCGTTGTCGTTAGTGACGGTGTTGTTGCCCTCGTAGCTCACGTTGAGCTTGCCCGCTGCCTCGATCGCGCCGCCGTTATAGCCGTTGAGCTTCATGTCGTCGGCGCCGTCCCAGCTCCAGGTGCCGGCGGCGTCGCCCGCCGCGGTGCCGGCGTTGTATTGGGTGCCGCCGACGTCCACCCACTCGGCCGCGAGCGAGACGCTCGGCATGAGCAACGAACTTACCGTGAGCGCGCATACGGCGCCTACAACGATGCGGCGTGTCACGCGGCGCCAGCTGCCGTGTGCGAGCAGCGTGCGACGGCGCACGTCGGGCTCGACAAAATGGGCTCCAGAGGTTTTGTCATTGCGCTTGGGGGTCGTGAACAAGGCGGCCATGGTTACTCCCATCCTCATAGGGCCTATGCGATTACGCCCAGCATATCTGCAGGATGTAGCCGGCGGTAGTGCCGTTTGGAGGGCAAAATGTCCAAAACTTGGGAAGCAATACATCGCGCATCCGTGCGTTGCCTGGGCTTAAAAGAAAAGCGCGGAGCCGCTCGATGCGACTCCGCGCTTTGGTGTTCTGCTTTGGCAGCTTTGCCGTTACGCTACGAAGAAGTAGACGAGGAAGGCAAGGGCTGCGATCCACATGAGCGGCTTGATCTTGGAGGCCTCGCCCTTAAAGAGCGCGACGATCACGTAGGCGATAAAGCCCAGGCCAATGCCGGCGGAGATGGAGTAGGTGAAGGGCACGCCGGCGACAATCATGAACGCCGGGAAGCCCTGCGACACGTCGGACCAGTCGATCTCGGAGGCCTCGCTCATCATGAGGTAGCCGACGTAGACCAGAGCACCGCAGGTGGCGGCACTGGAAACGATGGTGACGATGGGGGAGAAGAACGCGGCGAGAATGAACAGCACGCCGGTGGTGACGGAGGTGAGGCCCGTGCGACCACCGTCGGCAGCGCCAGAGGTGGACTCGACGAAGGTAGTGATGGAGGAGACGCCCATAAAGCCACCGGCAGCAGCGGCCACGGAGTCGACGACCAGGATGGGACGGATGTCCTCGACATTGCCGTCCTCGGTCAAGAACTCGCCCTGCTTGGCGACGGCCATCGCGGTGCCCATGGTGTCGAAGAAGTCGCTCATGAGCAGCGAGAAGGCAACGACGAGCAGCATCGGGTCGGTCAGGACCTTCACGATGGCAAGGTTGCCGTCGGCAGTGCTGGCAAACGGGGCGCCGAAGGTCGAGAAGTCGAGCGGTGCGATGAGGCCCTCGGGCGCATGGGTGACGCCCAGCGGGATTCCGGCGATAACGGCGACGATGATGCCGATGAGCAGCGAGCCCGGCACGTTGCGGGAAGCTAGGGCAACCGTCACGACGATGGAGATGATGCCGACGATAAAGGTGGGGGAGGCGATGTCGCCCAGGCCGACGAGCGTACCGGCGCCAGCGGTGATGATGCCGGCGTCGCACAGGCCGATCATGGCGATAAACAGGCCCAGACCCACCGAGATGGCGTGGCGCAGGACCACGGGGATGGCGTCCATGATGGCCTCGCGCAGGCCGCAAAGGACGAGCAGCAAGATGACGACGCCCTCGAGGAAGATAACGCTCATGGCCACGTGCCAGTCGCCGCCGCACATGGTGGTGGCGATGCCCGCAATCATAGCGTTGATGCCCAGACCCGACGCACAGGCGAGCGGGCGGTTGGCGAAGATGCCCATGCAGATGGTCATGATGCCGGCGCCCAGGCAGGTGGCGCAGGCGAGCGCTCCCGCATCGATGCCAGCGCCCGAGAGCACTGCGGGGTTGACGGCGATGATGTAGGCCATCGCCAGGAATGTTGTCAGCCCAGCGCGAAGTTCGGTCCCGATTGTGGACTTGCGCTCACTGACGTGAAAAAGTTCGTCCATGCATACCCTTTCCTTGTTCGGCCCCGAGTTTAGGCCGATTGACACGAACTCACTTACTATATCGTCTTTACAACCTTGCTGTTCCTCGCATGTTGATGTTCGGCGCTTTGTAACAGACGGACGGTATTTATCGCATGAAAATGTGTGGGTACCGTATACTTAAGCGGTTACAACGACCCCTATGGAGGAACGTATGATTAAAGAGCTTTGCCACGACGAGGCTATCCTGTCCCAGCGTTGCGAGGTTGCGACCGTCGAGGACGAGTCGGTTGCTCAGGACCTGATCGATACCATCAAGTCGCTCGACGATGCCGGCTGCCTTGCCGCTAACCAGATTGGCGTTACCAAGAAGGTCTGCGTCTACCTGGACGACGCCGGCGAGCCCCACGTGCTCTACAACCCCCGTCTGGTGTTTGGCCTGGGCGCCAGCAAGATGGAGGAGAGCTGCCTGACGCACGAGGAGGTCACCAAGTCCACGCGCTATATCAAGTGCAAGGTTGCCTTTGACCAGATCGTCGATGGCAAGATGCGCGAGCGCAAGCAGGACTTTGTCGGCTTCGAGGCGCAGATGATTCAGCATATGATCGATCACTGTCTTGGCAAGCTTGTCTAGGGCGACCACAGCACCGCACTTCGTCGTTTTTGGTCCGGGCGTGACATTGTTGTCATGTCCGGGCTTTTGTGTTTAGCGCCTTTTTGTTTGGTGACAATAACCTTAGCAGGAACGTAAAGCTAGGAGGCGCTATGTGCACGAGCATTCGATTTACCGATAATTCTGGCCACATGTATCTGGGCCGCAACCTCGACTGGAGCTTTGACTACGGCCAACAGGTTCGCGTGATGCCGCGCGGGTTCCACATTCCGTATTCGTTTATCGACGATGCGTCGGCGGCACACGCGGTAATCGGCATGTGCATCGATTACAAGAACTATCCCATGTTTTTCGACTGTGGTAACGATGCGGGCCTGGCTGTGGCGGGGCTCAACTTTCCCGGCTATGCCGAGTATGCCGAGGACCCTGTCGACGGCAAGACCAATATCGCGGCCTATGAGTTTCCCCTGTGGGTGGCAGCGACGTTCTCGACGGTCGATGAGGTCGAGGCCGCGCTGCGCGACACGGTGATTGTCGCCAAATCTGCCGGAGAGGGGCTGGGCGTGTCGCTGCTCCATTGGATTATCGGCGACAGCCAGCGCAGTATCGTGGTCGAGATGATGGCTGACGGCCTGCATGTATACGACGATCCGGTCGACACCCTTGCCAACCAGCCGACCTTCCCGTGGCACATGGAAAACCTGCGCACCTATATCACCGCCACAAGCGATTTTCCGCAGACGGCGACATGGCGTGGCGCCGAGCTTAAGCCCTATGGAGCCGGTGCCGGCATGCGCGGCATTCCGGGCGATTGCTATTCGCCGAGCCGTTTTGTAAAGGCGGCGTACCTCAATGCCAATTACCCGCAAAAGGAGAGCGAGACCGAAAACGTCGTTCGCATGTTCCGCTCGCTCGAGGGTGTGGTGATGATCGAGGGAGCGTCCAGGATGGGCGATGGCAAGTTCGAGAAGACTATCTATACCGGATGCTTTAGCGCGCGCACGGGCAATTATTACTACGCGATGTATGGGGATCCGTCGATTCGCTACGTGAGCCTGATGGATGCCGAGGGCGCGAGCCCCCATAGGCTCGTGGTTCCCGAGCCGCGCCGTTCGTAGCTCACTGGTCCGTTGCGACATAAAACGGCCTCGCACCTCTTATGAGATGCGAGGCCGTTGTCGTCAATGGCTGGTGGCGTGTTAGAAGTTGGCGTCGTTGAACTGGGTGCTCTCGAGTCCGTCGAGTTGCTGCTCGGGCGTATCGGCGACGCTCTCGAGCAGCTCAGTGGGATCGACGTTCATATTCTTACCGGCTTCGTTGCCGTTGACCAGGTCGTCCGAGAAGATGTCGACTTCCATTTCTTCGGCCTCTTCGATCTGAACCTCGAGCGGCACTTGGGTGCGCACGAGCTTAACGGCCGGGCGCATGCGGGCAAGCAGCGGCACGTACTCGATGATGATGGCCGAGTTCTCGAGACCGTACCAGCGTGCCGGGCTTCCGCAGGCGCGGCGGACGGCGTACTTGATGGCCATCACGCGGTGGTCATTGCGGTTGATGTCCGTTTCGGGGGCGAGCATCTTGCGCAGCATACAAAAACGGAAGTCGCCCACGTTGCCGCGCGTCTCGTAGATGGAGTAGGTGTGATGCTGCGGCGGCAGCTCACCCGATGCCATCAAGTCGCCAACGATTTGGCGCAGGTAGGCATTAACGCGCTGGTTGACCTTAAAGCCCAAGTCCAGGCGCACGCGGAACAAAAAGTCCGTGCCAAAGGTCTCGACGGAATACTCGTGCGTATAGGGCTCGTCGGTAACGTGCACGTTGATGAACCAGTATGCCTTGGCGCGCTTGGGATGCTTATCCAAGATGGAATAGAGCACGTCGCGGTCGAGCGTGAGCGGGTCGGGGTTGTTGGTGAGGAACACCAGATTGTCGGCGAGCACGGGGTAGGTCTCGTCGTTGCGCAGGCGGTTGAGCTGATCGATGTACTTGGAGACGGGCAGCAGGATCGTCTGCGTGCGCTCGATGGCGGTGCCGCGGCGCCACACGTACATAAGGCCAAACAGCAGCGAGGCCAAGAAGATCATCACATAGCCGCCGTCAAAGAACATGGTGAGGCACGAGGCGAAGAAGCACAGCTCAATGGCACCAAAAAGCAGGGCGAAGACGCAGGCACCCAGCTTGTGCTTGAGGATGCCGGCGATGTAGCTCGTCAAAAGCGTTGTGGTCATGAGCATGGTCACGGTAATGGCGAGTCCGTAGGCGCTCTCCATGCGCTCGGAGTTCTGGAACAGCAGCACGATGAAGATGCAGCCGATCCACATGATGTTGTTGACGAGCGGAATATAGAGCTGGCCCTTGGTGTCGCTGGGGTAGTGGATGCGCAGGTGCGGCATGAGATTGAGACGGGTTGCCTCGGATACCAGCGAGAACGAGCCGGTGATGAGCGCCTGCGAGGCGATGATGGCCGCTACGGCCGAAAGCACGATGGCAAAGGGGCGCAGGGGCTCGGGGAGCATCATATAGAACGGGTTGACGATATCCATCGCAAGCATCTGGGGGTTGGAGTTATTGGCGAGCAGCCAAGCTCCCTGACCCAGATAGTTGAGGATAAGGGCCGCCTTAACAAACGGCCAGGATGCATAGATGTTTGCCTTGCCCACGTGACCCATGTCCGAATAGAGCGCCTCGGCACCGGTTGTCGATAGGAAGACAAAGCCGAGCACCATAATGCCCGAATGGTTGATGGGCGAGAACAGGAACATAATGCCGCGGATGGGGTTGAGCGCGCGCAAGATGGACAGGTTGCCGAGCATGTTGAACAGACCGGCGCCTGCCAGGAACAGGAACCACAGCGTCATGAGCGGGCCGAAGAGCTTGCCGATTGACGAGGTGCCGGCGCGCTGCATGGCAAATAGGCCGCAGATAATGATGATGGTGATGATGATGACGTTGGTCTGGCCGTCGCCCAGCAGCGCATGGCCCCATTCGATGGTGCGCAGACCCTCGATGGCTGTGGTGACCGTGACGGCGGGGGTGAGGATGCCGTCGGCGAGCAGCGCCGCGCCGCCGATCATGGCGGGCAGAATCAGCCATGGTGCCACCTTGCGTACGAGGCTGAACAGGGCGAAGATGCCGCCTTCGTTGTGGTTGTCGGCCTTCATGGCGATTACCACGTACTTGACCGTGGTCACGAGCGTCATGGTCCAGATGACGAGCGAAAGCGCGCCCAGGATCATGTCCTCGCTGACGGTACCGATGCCGCCGTTGTTGGCGACGATTGATTTCATGGTGTACATGGGGCTCGTGCCGATGTCGCCATAGACGACGCCGAGCGTTACGAGCAGCATGCCAGCGGAGAGGGGAATGGCTCCGTGCCCGCCCTGCCCATGCTGGCCTTGGAGGTTTGCCTCCAGTTTGTTGTGTGCCACGTGGACTCCCTTAGACATCCGGTTATCTGTCTAGGACAAAAAACTTTATGCCGTCTTTATACATACAAGAGCAGTTTGGCACATCGGATTATTTTAGACAATAATCCTCAGCTGGGGATTATTTATCTACGCAGGTAGCATTTCAAAGCAGGGGCTTTTAAGCACGTGCTGTCTGGGCGATGCCAGCCTTGGCGTTTGCGCGTTTGCCGGCGAGTTCGCAAAAAATCGCGCCGCCGATGATAAGCGCGGCGCCCATCAGGCGGACCGGTGTTATGGCTTCACCCAAAAGGGCGGCCGAGAACACGACCGCCGAAAGCGGCTCGAGGTAGCCGACGACGGCGACGGTCTGGACGGGCAGCTTGGCGACGGCGCTAAAGTAGAGCAGGCAACCAATGCCGGTGTTGACGACGCCGAGCATAGCGACGGCGCGCCAATCAATGCTGGCGGCGACGCCGGCGGACAGGAACGAGGGAGCGCCCTGCGTGATGAGCGTGAGGGCCAGTGCGGTCACAAAGGCGGCGCTCACTTGGAGTGCGGAGTTCTCGAGGCCCTCGATGTGCGGCGCACCCTTGCTGGCGATGACCATCAATGCATAGCAGAAGGCCGAGGCGATTCCACAGACGATGCCCGCAATGGGCATATTGCCGCCTAGACCTTGCGCTGCAATGAGAAAAGCACCGCAGGCGACGGCGACAAAGCCGGCGATTTTGCCGCCGGTCAGCTTTTCGCCAAAAATGAGCGGGGAGAGGGCCATAACGATGATGGGGCCACAGTAATACAACAGCGAGGAGATACCAACGCCGATCGTCTGATAGGCGCGGAACAGGAAAATCCAGCTGGCGCCCAGCGCGGCGCCCGAGACGATGAGCGCTGCGGCCTCGCGGGGGCGAGACGGAGCCTGCAGGTTATGGCGCTTGGTTATGAAGAGGATGGCGGCAAGGGTGAGAGCGCCCAAAAACGTGCGCAACAGTACGATATCGGAGCTCGGCAGCGCGATGGCAGCGGCGATGATGCCGTTGGAGCCAAACAATAGCAATGCTGCTAAGTACGTAAACAATCCGTTGTTCATGTGCTGACATCCCCTCTATATCCGAACATGTTCACTATGGGTGAACTGGCTTTAGAAGAAAAGCGAATATAATGCATGGATAACATGACAAAAACTCATGTAAAGGTGGAGGGGTGCCGTGGAAACGAATATTCAAAAGATGCAGGTTCTGCTCGAGACCGTGCGGGCCGGCAGTTTTACGCGCGCCGCCGAGCGGCTGAGCTATTCGCAGTCGGGCGTGAGCCGCATGGTGGGCGACCTTGAGACCGATTGGGGTTTTAAGGTGCTCGACCGCAGCCGCGAGGGTGTGGTGCTTTCTGCCGATGGGCGGCAGATCATGCCGGCGGTTGAGGCGCTCTGCGAGGAGTTTGGCCGCCTGCAGCGACACGTGGACGAGATGCGTGGGCTCATGCGCGGCAAGATCTGCATTGGTACGTTTTCGAGTGTGGCGACCCACGTGCTGCCACCGGTCATAGCGCGTTTTCGCGCCGATCACCCGGACGTCGATTATGAGTTGCTGATGGGCGATTACTCAGAGATTGAACAATGGGTGGCGGAGGGGCGCTGCGACCTGGGCTTTATCCCGCGTGAGCCCCGAGAAAACGGCATGGCATCACGGTCTTTAGTGTGTGATGAGCTGATGGCGGTGGTGCCGACAGATTCGTTGCTTGCCACGGCGGAGTTCGTCTCTCTTACCGATTTGGCAAGAGAGCAGTTTATTCTGCTGGAACGGGGTACCGATGATGAGATTACGCCGCTATTCCGTCGGGCGGGGCTGGCGGTGCGCTCAAAACTGTCGACTTGGGATGACTATGCGATTATGGCTATGGTCGAGGATGGCCTGGGCGTGAGCATTCTTCCCGCGCTCATCTTGCGTCGCTGCCAGTTCGATGTTGCTGTGCGTCCGCTCGAAGGGCATCCCCATCGGCAGATCAACGCCATATATCGAACGGCCGATGTTTCGCTTGCCGCCGCTCGTTTCCTCGAATACCTCTAAATGCGTGCACGTCGTTATCGCCTTGGGATAAATCTCGAGGTCTTGCTCATTTTATTTTTGAAATTGAACTTTTCGAAATAGCACGGCGTTATACTGCTGCCTAAATTGAACTCAGGTTCAATTCGTGTTGTATAAATTGAACTTTGCCAGCAAGGAGGTTCTAGTGGCCCAAGAGACGTTTAGCGATCGTCTGCGACAGGCTATGTCCGATCGCGACGTTCGCCAGTCGGACGTGATCCGCGCATCGGAGATGCTCGGCAAAAAACTCGGCAAGAGTCAGATGAGCCAATATGTGAGCGGCAAGACGATCCCGCGGCGTGATGTGGCAGAGCTGCTCGCCCGTATTTTGGAGGTCGATGTTACCTGGCTGCTCGCCGGTGACGCCGATCAAGGCGAGACGTCCTCGTCCCATAACGTTGCCAAATCCGAACCTAGTCCTTCAGCTCAAATTCCAAGGAGCACCACCATGCGTACTTTTTCTAAATCCACCAAGCTCGATAACGTCCTGTATGACGTGCGCGGTCCCGTCGTCGACGAGGCTGCCCGTATGGAGGACGAGGGCGAGCGCATCCTCAAGCTCAATATCGGTAATCCGGCGCCCTTTGGTTTCCGCACGCCCGATGAGGTCATTAAGGACATGCGCCAGCAGCTGCCCGACTGCGAAGGCTATTCCAACTCGCGCGGCCTGTTCTCCGCGCGCAAGGCGATCATGCAGTACTCGCAGATCAAGGGCCTGCCCAATGTTCAGATGGAGCACATCTACACGGGCAACGGCGTGTCCGAGCTCATCCAGCTTTCGATGAACGCGCTGCTCGATAACGGTGACGAGATTCTGATTCCCAGCCCCGATTATCCGCTGTGGACGGCGTGCGCAACCCTTGCCGGTGGACATCCCGTGCACTATCTGTGCGACGAGCAGGCCGATTGGTATCCCGACCTGGCCGATATGGAGTCCAAGATCACGAGCGCGACCAAAGCCCTCGTCATCATCAACCCCAACAACCCCACGGGTTCCGTCTATCCGCGCGAGGTGCTCGAGGGTATCGTCGAGGTTGCACGCAGGCATCAGCTGATGATCTTTGCTGATGAGATCTACGACCGCCTGTGCATGGACGGCTACGAGCACGTCTCGATTGCCTCGCTCGCTCCCGACCTGCCCTGCGTCACCTTTAGCGGCCTTTCCAAGTCGCACATGATTGCGGGCTATCGTATTGGCTGGATGGTGCTTTCGGGCAACCAGCGCTGCATGAGCGACTTTATTATGGGCATCAACATGCTCTCGAACATGCGCCTGTGCTCCAACGTGCCGGCTCAGTCGATCGTCCAGACGGCGCTCGGCGGCCATCAGTCCGTCAACGACTACATCCGCCCCGGCGGTCGTGTCTACGAGCAGCGCAACTTTGTGTATGAGGCACTCAACAAGATCGACGGCATTTCGGTGGTCAAGCCGCGTGCGGCGTTCTATATCTTCCCCAAGATGGATGTAAAGAAGTTCAACATCACCGATGACGAGCAGTTTGCCCTCGACCTGCTGCACGAGAAGAAGATCCTGATCACGCGCGGCGGCGGCTTTAACTGGGGCGAGCCCGACCACTTCCGCATCGTGTACCTGCCGCGCATGGAAGTGCTCAAAGAGTCGCTCGAAGACCTCGCCGACTTCTTCGATCATTACCGCCAGAGCTAATTAGTTCCGCCGTTCTACCGAACGGCGGACCACTTGACGCTGCGCGAGCCGCATTCACGCCAATCTGACGTTCAATTTCGAGGGCGCGA